>Ga0307471_100000134_pt1 | contig 35742 bp, 34 predicted proteins | sample atmos_gasesAM3C__2_FD_204566 | JGI IMG/M metagenome (GOLD analysis project Ga0307471, IMG submission 204566) | Hardwood forest soil microbial communities from Morgan-Monroe State Forest, Indiana, United States - atmos_gasesAM3C_515 | ecosystem: Environmental > Terrestrial > Soil > Temperate... | reverse complement strand
TGAGAACCAACGGACACGGTGGGAGTCGTATATACTGAGAGGAGCCGCTTCAAGGTGTGCGCTCCATGCGGCACCACACCCTTAGAAATGAGGATTTCCCCCGTGAAAGCAAATTTTGCAATGCGGCAGGCGTCTGCAGCGATGCTAGCTGCGGCGCTTCTCTGCCCCACCCTACGAGCTGATGAAGGCATGTGGACGTTTGACAATCCACCGCTGAAGCAACTTCAGGAGAAATACAGTTTCACGCCGTCCGCGCAATGGCTGGAACACTTGCGCTTATCGTCGGTGCGGCTGAACGACGGCGGGTCCGGTTCGTTCGTGAGCCCGCACGGGCTCCTGCTGACCAACCATCACGTAGCGCGGGGACAACTGCAAAAGAATTCGACGGCGGAGCACGACTACATCCGGGACGGGTTTTACGCCGCAACGCTTGAGCAAGAGATGAAGTCGCCAGACCTGGAGATCAACGTATTGATCTCCTACGAGGACGTGAGCAACAAGGTAAGCGCCGCCGTCAAGGGGGCAAAAAATACGGAAGAAGAATTCGCGAAGCGGAAAGCGGCCATCGCGGAGATTGAGCGAGAGAGCACGGAAAAGACCGGGCTGCGATCAGACGTGATCACGCTCTACCAGGGCGGCGAATACTGGCTCTACCGCTATAAGAAATATACGGATGTGCGGCTGGTGTTCGCACCGGAGCAGCAAACCGCATTTTTTGGAGGCGACCCGGACAATTTCACGTACCCGCGGTATGACCTGGATATGGCGATATTTCGTGTGTACGAGAGCGGCAAGCCGATTGATAGCAAGGATTACCTGAAGTGGAACGCGAAAGGCGCGGGCGATGGCGAATTGGTTTTTGTGTCGGGGAATCCCGGTTCCACGGCGCGGCTGGATACCTATGCGGAACTCGTTTTCCTCCGGGACGTCGTCACTCCCTACGGCATTCAAGGGCTGAACCGCCGAATCGCCGTGCTCAAAGAGTATTCGAAGGGAGGGCCAGAGCAGGCGCGGCAGGCAGCCAGCTTGATCTTCGGGCTGGAAAACAGCCTGAAAGCGAACCAGGGACGGCTAGACGGACTGAAGGACAAGAACCTGATGGAGAAGAAACGTCAGAAAGAAGAAGACTTCCGCGCGAAAGTCAAAGCGAACCCTGAATTACAGAAGCAGTACGGAGATGCATGGGAGGAAACGGCACGGGCCATAGAAAAAGCGAAGCCCAGGATCAAGGAACAGTTCTTCCGCACCACAGACTCGCAACTGGCAACGCTGGCCGTGACACTAGTGACCTATCTCGCCGAGATCAAAAAGCCCGATGACGAACGGCTGCAGGGTTTTCACGAATCGCAATTGGAGTCGCTGAAACAGCGGTTGTTCTCTCCCGCGCCGATTTATCCAGCATTGGAAATTGCGCGCATGAGCAGCTCCCTGGAGGCAGGTCTGAAGGAGATGGGCCCGAATGACGCGTGGATGAAAGCGGTGTTGGACGGCCGAACGCCGAAGGATGCAGCTACGCAGCTCGTTAGCGGCACCAAAGTAGGCGACCCAGCGTTCCGCAAGTCCCTGGCAGAAGGGGGGCAAGCCGCCGTCGACGCTTCCCCAGATCCGATGATCGTGCTGGCTCGAAAGATCGACCCGATTCGCCGCGAGCAGATCAAGTGGTTTGAGAATAACGTGCAAAGTGTGCAGCAGCGCGCGGGCGAACAACTCGGCCGGGCACGCTTTGAGGTGTATGGGAAGACAACCTATCCAGATGCTACGTTCACCTTGCGATTCTCTTATGGGCAGGTGAAGGGCTACCCCATGAACGGCACAGAAGCGGCTTACAAGACAACAATGTACGGATTGTACGGACGCTCGGCAGACTTCAACGATGCGGTGCCCTTCAATCTACCAAAACGGTGGGCCGACGGCCGCGACAAGCTCAATCTATCGACGCCCATGGATTTCGTGACCACGAATGACATCATCGGCGGCAATTCCGGCTCGCCCGTGGTGAATCGCGAGGGCGAAATCGTCGGACTGGTTTTCGATGGGAATATCGAGTCGCTTGTCGGAGACTTTGTCTACGACGACACATTAAACCGAACGGTTGCCGTACACACGGCGGCGATGACGGAGGCCCTGACAAGGCTATATGGCGCGCAGAAACTGGTGGATGAACTGACGGGCAGATAGACGGGGCAACTTCTTCCGCAGTGGCAGGAATCGCAGAGGAAGGAGCTTAATGCACGGTGAAGCGTTTCCGAGTCTCTAGAGTGTTCTTGTTTCTGGCGGGAAACGGGCTGGCCTTGATGGTCCGGCCCGTTCTCGCGCAAGAGCCAGCGCCGGACGCTCCTCCTGCAAAGCAAGACGCACCCAAGTCAAAGCCTAATAAGGATTCGGCGACAAAATCCGCAGCCGACCAGCCAACGTGGGATCCACTGAGAGCGGAAAAGGATATCGAAGTCGGCAAATACTACATGAGGAAAGGGGATGTGGACGCCGCCATCGATCGTTTTCAGGACGCCACAGAGGCAAAGCCCGGCTATGCAATTCCTTTCCGGTACTTGGGCGAGGCCTACGAGAAAAAGGGGAAGAAAACGCAGGCTGCAAAAGCCTACCAGCGTTACCTGGACCTTTATCCTCATGCCGAAGACGCGGATAAGATCCAGAAGAAGATCGAAAAGCTTTATAAAGAGGTCGAGAAAGAGAGAAGCTAGCCGGGCTTTCTCATGGAATGGATCTATCCGTTAATCGAGTTCAGGACTTGTACGGTGTTGCAGCTGAGATGCTGCGGGCGCAAACGACGCGCGTCTCTGGATGACAGGGTGTAGCTGTGTTTGAATTGAGGGGCGAGTTTGTATCTCGTGAAAAATTGCGGTTAGCGGGCGAGGTGGTCCAACACTTTGCGGGCCAGGAGGAAGTGCTCGAAGCGCTTCTCTTCGGCGCGGAATTCCGGTGAATGAGAAAGCAAAGTGCAGCCAGAGCGGCGGGTGGGGTGTTTCACGTGCAGCATCTCGTGGTAGAGCACATATTCGACCACAAATTGCGGGATGCCAGGGCGGTCCATGCGGCGGTTCAGCAGGATCTGATTGGGGCCGGGATCGTAGCTGCCGAACTGGCGGCGCCAGCCACGCACGCTCCAGCCGATGTGCGGCAAGCGAAGTGCGCCGGCAAAATAGCGGTGATTCAGCTCTTCAAATAGGGCGACAAGGTCGTACTGCCGCCCCTGCGGAGCGGTGTGTTTCGGGCAAACGCGCTTTTGGCGCATTCCACTGATGCGCTGGCGCGTACGATCGGAGCGCGCGTATTGGATATAGGGCTGCACCAAAGGGCGTTGAGCACGCCGGCGGTACATCCTGGAGAGCAGGAGCGCGGCGGCACCTTCCAGAACTTCGCGAGGGGCGCCTGCCAATAAATCGGAAAAGCGGACATATAAAACGTCTTCGCGCCGGCGGATGGTAATTACCAGGCTGCTGTAAGGGTAAAACTCGACATGAAAATGAGGCGGCCGGCCATCGCAGCCGATGCGGGTGAACATGCGTTGAAACAAGGCTTCACCGCCCGGTACCGGGCCGCCCTTGTGGCGCGAAGGACTCAATTTTTGCGCCTCACAGGCGGAGGAGCGGCCTTTTTCCTGGCTTTGTCGGCCTCGGTGAGAGCGTCCTGAGTACCCTCGATGGCGTCTTCGAGATTGTCTTTATAAAGATCCAACTCTGGCCCCTCATCGTGAAACTTCTGAAGGGTGGCGAGAAACTCCTTGGCTTTTGTGGCCATGAGATCAATGCCCTGGCGGATATTGGCCTGCTTCTCGAGGCCAAGCTGAATCAGGTCGGCGGCGTCGTCCACACAACCAATATAAGAGTTCATCAGGAAATTGAGCATCTCGGTGTGCTTATTGGGTGACGGGTGCTCGAGTTCGTATTGAAACTTCTTCAAGCGATCTTCCGCAAAGGTCAGGAACAACTTAATGCGCTCGTTAGGTGTTTCCGCATCACGAATTTTGTCGGCTTCGATGGAGGACAAGTAGTCTTTCTCCGGCCGTTGTGCCCAAGCGGGCATGCCCAGGGCGCATATTCCAAAGACGATTAAGGCGAAGTTGCGTAATAAGTGGCTCATATTCATGGCTTGCTCTCGGGCGAAGGCGGAACTTTCTCTGGATCCTTGGTGCGACGCGGAAAGAGCAGTTGAATGAGCGCATCGTCGGTGACGATCAGGTTCTGCCGGACAATTTCTAGGGGCGGCCGCACAGCTTCGGGGACGATGAGCAGAGTCTCTTCCACTTCGCGAATTCCGCGCCGAACCTGCAATTCCAAATGACGATAACCGTCGGAATGGCGGTCCGCGTCGGGCTCCTGCTTTTTGAGAAGGTCAAAAGCAGCGCGGACGTTGTCCCGGTATTTTTCAAAGATGAGGCCCACGGCAGTAAAGTCGCCGTCCTGACCGGCCCTGGTGGCCGCATCGAATTGTGCCTGGGCAAGTTTGTCGAGGAGCTTGACCTTGCTGGTTGCATGGGTATCGTGGTCAAAGTGCTGCTGAAGCTCAGCCACCTTGTCGGCCGTGGAAACGGCGCGGCCGGCGAACGGGGCGCAAAGTGGCGCGAGGAGTCCGAGAGCGAGGATCATTTTCCGGAGACTACCTTTTCTTCTCCGCTGACTTTTCAAGGACATGGATGCGTTGTTTCGCCTGCCAGACCTGATCAGGATTGCGGTCCTGATCGATTTCAATAAAGCGGCGGTAAGCATCGAGAGCGGGTTGAGCCTGACCAAGTTTATCGTAACAAAGAGCACGAATAAACCATTCCCCGGCGGCGGGGGTCTGGGCTTTGGCGAGCACATCGAGAGCCGCGAGGGTCGCCGGGTAATTCCCAGCCAGGTAGTAGGTAGTGCTCAAGTCCTTCCAATAAGAGAGATTATTGCGGTCGAGCTGGAGAGCCGCCTTCAGCTCTTTTTCGGCATCGGCATAATTGCGCAGCTCGAGATCGATGCGCCCAAGCCCGCCATGAAGCTGGGTATCGGCAGGCGCGAGGGAGATGGCCTGGCGCAGAGCGGCCACAGCTTCATTGTACTTCTTCTGGGCGATGAGCACGTCAGCACGCAGCTTGAGGTCATCGACGTCGGGTGGCTGCGTGGCGGCGGTCTTATCGAGTTCGGCGAGAGCGGCGTCATACTGCTGCTGTTCGAACAGATAGTGGATCAACAGCGAGCGCGCTGCCTGATCCTGCGGCTGCACGGCGAGGTATTTACGGTAAGCGTCGGCCGCCTCAGGCTTTTTCTGCAGCGCGAGGCTCAGCGCGAGCCCTCGCAGCGCGGGAGCGGATTGGGGAGCCAGCTCCAAGGAACGACGATAGCTTGCCTCTGCCCGCGCGGTGTGCCCGTTTCGAAGCTGCAGATCAGCAAGTTTGATCAGGGATTCCGCGTCTTTGGGGTCGAGATGCACGGCGCCCTCGAAAGACAGTTCCGCGCCTGTAAGATCACCACTGCGTTCCTGCGCAAGCCCCAAGAGGTATCGCGGACGAGTTTGCGAGGGGAGGAGATCCACGGCTCTCCGGAGGGGTACAACGGCCGCAGCCGGATCTTTGTCGAGCAGTAGAATGCCCAGGTTGAGCTGGGCCTCGGCCATTTTCGGATCCAGTGCGATGGCTTTTTCGTACTCCGCGCGGGCCTCTTCACTGCGCTTCAATTCCGTGTAGGCATAGGCTAATTGGAAATGGGCGTAGGCCAGATCCGGTTTTTCGGCGATGAACTTCTGAAGGGGGACAATGGCGGCGGTGTAATCATTCTTGTCGAAGTCCGCCTGGACTTCATCGAGCAAATCATTTAGGGGATTGCGAATCTTTTGGGATTTGGTCGCAGCGGATTTGGCCGGGGGATCCTGGGCGCGCATCTCCGGAGCATAGAAGCGCGCGCTTGAAATGCTGGAGAAGAGACCAAGGCAAAGCGAGCCAATCAGGGAAAGAATAAGTGTTGCTCGCATCATGAGGACGACGAAGGGGGTTTCTTCCCGCTCACTTTCTTTGGGGAGGAATCCGTTGGGTTGGATGCGCCATTTCCCGAGCGCTTTGCCTGCCCATTTCCCTCATTAAGCACGCGCGTCAAGAACCGTCCGGTATGAGACTGCGCGTTACGCGCGACTTGTTCCGGTGTGCCGGTAGCCACGATCTTTCCGCCCTGATCGCCGCCTTCCGGGCCGAGGTCGATGAGCCAATCCGCCGACTTGATGACATCAAGGTTGTGTTCGATGACCAGCAGCGAAGCGCCGGAATCCAAGAGTTTTCGGAAGGCCGCGAGCAGCTTGGCGATGTCGTCGAAATGCAGGCCGGTGGTCGGTTCATCGAGTATATAAAGGATGCCGTGATTTTCCGTGCGGGTGAGGTGCGAGGCAAGCTTCAGGCGCTGCGCTTCGCCTCCGGAAAGAGTGGTGGCCGACTGGCCGAGGCGCAAGTAACCAAGGCCGATTTCGTTGAGGATACGCAGCTTGGAGACGATTTTGGGCACATTGACAAAGAAAGCGAGAGCCTCACGAACGGTCATGTCGAGCACGTCGTGAACGTTTTTTCCGTGATAGCGGACTTCGAGCACGCTGCTCTTAAAGCGCTGGCCGCGGCACTCCTCACAGATGAGTTCGACGTCCGCGAGAAACTGCATTTCCACCGTGACCGTGCCGTCGCCCTGGCAGGTTTCACAGCGGCCGCCAGGCACATTGAAGGAAAAATGGCCAGCGGTGTAGCCGCGTCGTTTGGCATCGGGGGTATCCGCGAAGACCTCGCGAATAGCGTCAAAGGCCTTGAGGTAGGTCGCGGGATTGGAGCGCGGGGTGCGGCCGATGGGCGATTGATCCACGATGACAACGTCCTGAATCTGCTGGTCGCCTTCAAGCCGGTCGCAGAACTCTTTGACAGTTGAGCCGTTTCGCTGGGCTGTCAGCGCACGATACAAAACATTGTGAACCAAAGTGGATTTCCCCGAACCGCTCACGCCGGTGACGACCGTCAGTGTCCCCAAGGGAAGCATGAGGTCAACACTCTGCAAATTGTGCAGTGTGGCGCCGTAGAGACGCAGAAATTTCCCCGATGGCTTGTGGCGCGTGACGGGAACAGGGATACGCAATTCCCCGTTCAGATAGCGGCCGGTGATGGATTTTGGATCTTTTAGAATTTCGTCATAGGTGCCGGCGAAGAGCAGCTTGCCGCCGAGTTCACCGGCGCCGGGGCCGAGATCGAGAATGCGGTCGGCTGCTTCGATGGTGCCAGGATCGTGTTCGACGACGAGAACGGTATTGCCTAAATCGCGGAGAGATTTCAAGATGTCAATCAAGCGCTGCGTATCGCGCGGGTGCAGGCCAATCGAAGGTTCATCGAGAACATAGAGAGCGCCGACAAGGTGCGAGCCGAGCGAGGTCGCCAACTGAATGCGCTGGGATTCGCCACCCGAGAGGGTGGAGGTAAGACGATCCAGGGTCAGGTAGTCAAGGCCAACTTCATCGAGGTACTGCAGGCGCGAGCGAATCTCCTCGAGGATTTTATCGGCAATCTTCGATTGCGCTTCGGTAAGCTGCAGTTCAGCGAAAAACGTGCGGGCATTCTTCACCGTGAGTTTGCAGAGTTCCGTGATGGAGCGGCCGGCGACGCGCACGGCGCGGGCTTCAGCGCGCAATCGCGTCCCACCGCAGTCCGGGCAAGTGGCATAACCGCGGTAACGACTCAGGAACACGCGCACATGCAGCTTGTACTTCTTGCGTTCTAGCCAGTTGAAAAAACCCTTCACGCCATCGAAGTTGTTTTCGGGATCGCCTTCGAGGACGAGGCGGCGCTGCTCGGCAGTCAATTGGCGCCAAGGCAGGTTCGCGGGAATGCCGCGGGATTTGGCCCATTTGCGGGCTTCCTGCAGGAGGACGCGATAGCGGGGCTTCGTCCAAGGCTCGATAGCACCATCGTCGAGGGACTTGCTGGGGTCGGGGACGACGAGATTGAGGTCGAAATCGATGGTATTGCCGAAGCCTTGGCAGCGCGGGCACGCTCCGAAGGGATTGTTGAAAGAAAAAAGGCGCGGCTCAGGCTCCTGATAGAGAGTGCCGTCGACTTTACATTCGAATCGTTCGTTGAAGACCAAGCGCTCGGCGGGATTTCCAGCGCCGTCGGCAACGAAATCAAGGATGGCCTCGCCGCCGCCTTCGCGGTAGCAAATTTCGATGGAATCAACGAGGCGTGAACGGGACTCCGGGTTGACGGAAAGACGGTCAACGAGGACATAGACGGGTTTGGCAAAATCCACGTCCAGGAGCGATTCAGGCGAAGAGAATTCGTGGATGCGGTTGTCCTGGAAGAGGCGATTAAATCCGCGCTTCTGCATTTCCTGGAGCATGGAGCGGAGCGCGTCCAGAGGGGGAGGCGCGGCCTTCTTGCGGGCTGATTTTTTTGGGGCAGCAGTGGCGTCGAGAGTCGCCAAACGGAGCAAATACAAGACGTAGAAGCGCCGGCCGGGTGTCAGGGCCAGAACACGATTGGCGATTTCCTCAGGCGAGTCGCGCCGCACTTCGTTTCCGCACTCAATGCAGAAGGTTTGGCCGCAGCGGGCGAATAGAAGCCGAAGGTAGTCGTAGATTTCGGTGGCGGTGGCGACGGTAGAGCGTGGGTTGCGCGTGGCGTTTTTTTGGCGGATGGCCACAGCAGGAGCGATGCCGGTAATTTCGTCCACATCGGGCTTTTCCATGCGTTCGAGGAATTGCCGGGCGTAAGCAGAGAGGGATTCCACGTAGCGGCGCTGGCCCTCGGCGTAGACGGTGTCAAAGGCGAGCGAGGATTTTCCGGAACCACTGACCCCGGTCACGACGGTCAGCGCGTTATGGGGAATCTCGACGGTAATGTTTTTGAGGTTATGGACCCGCGCGCCGCGGACGCGCAGGACTTCCTCTTGTTCGAGGACGGGAGCGATGATTTCGTTCGTGGCCAAGGGGAAGCTCAGTCAGCGCGCTTACGGCACGCTGCCTAAACTTAAAAGTATACGACTTCAGCGGGGATGCGGGCAAATTGGCTGGCATTTTGGTGGTGGGTCAGTTTGCGGTAATCCGCTTACCGGGACTTAGCCGCGTGGTCCGACGATAGCTTCTGAGCAGCCCGATAATCCGGGAGTTGATTTCTAATTCAGATCTATCGGCCACGGGCGACGACGAGAGTCAGGTCGTCTCTCATCTCGCCTGCGCTGAAGTCAAGAGCGGTCGTAAGAATCGCATCGAGAATTGAGGGGACCGGCAGAGCGAGATGAGCGCGGATTGTTTCGAGCAGACGGTTCTCGCCAAATTCCTGCCCCGCAGAATTGTTGGCCTCCGTGATGCCATCTGGGTAAATTGCGGGGACGTCGCCAGGGGCGATCCGCACGTCGCAAATGGAAGATTTTCATTCTTCAAACAAATCGAGAACGGTTGCGGTGACGGTCAAGCGTTCTGTCGTTCCGTCCGAACGCATCAGGAAAGGAGGATTGTGTCCGCAATTGGCAAAGCGCAAGCGGCGACTGGAGTCCTGATAATCACCGAAGAATAGCGTCGCGTAGCTGCCCTCGTCGGTGCTCTCGTAGAAAGATTGATTCACGGACTTGAGAAATTGCGCCAAATTCTGAGATGCGATGGCACACTGGCTCCGCACGTTGGCTTGCAAGTTGGCCATGAGCAGAGCGCCGGGAATGCCTTTCCCTGCGATATCAGCGAGAACAATCCCCATCCGGCCCGCACCAAGGCTCAGGAAGTCCTAGTAGTCGCTGCCTACGTCGCGGGCCTGAATACAGCGGCCGGAAGTTCTAGTCGTCGCTGTTCGGCAGGCGAGCCTGGCTTTTCAACCGTAAGCTCGACAACGTCCCCCTGGCTGATAACGATTGCCTCGTAAAAAGGACGCGGATTTTCGAGTTGCTGTCCGTCTATTGCCACAATTCGGTCCCCGGGCCGAAGACCCGCTTGCTCAGCAGGACTGTTGGGCAATACAGCACCCACCTTCATGGAGTGCGCGCCGGCCGAATATTCATAGCTCGTAAAGCCCGGTTGCGGTCTCGGGTGACTAATGTGCGCAACCCACAAGACGCTATAGGTCGTGGCCAATGCGGCGAAGAGGATCGCCAAGAAATGGCGCACTAGCCGACGAAGTGAAAGCGAGCCCTGCATGTTATTCGGTTGGATCCGCCAAGCTGCCCAGCTTAGGCTGAGCCCAGGAGTGAATCAATTCTGCTCATTGTGGCGCGTAAGTGGAGAGTTTCCTACAGTAATGCCGGTTGCCGTTTGTGGCGCGAATTCGATTATGACCTTGCACCTGCTGGGATGTCGACGGCTGCTCCAGATTGGGAGTCTCTAGCGGGTACGACGCAATTGCAGGAAGCATCGCCCCCCGCCTCGGAAGGCGGCGCTGCGCAGACTTTCGTGACAAATTTCCAAGCGGGAAAGCCGCTCCAACTATTCCTGGTCGAGCTTGATGTGGCCGATGCCGCCTTCAACAGTGAGGCGAATGGTGCTAGGAGCTTTGCCGTAGGCGGCGTTGACGTACTGCCCGTCCTCTTCCTTCAGGCCGTGCACATCCACGGAGCCAAGGCCACCGTGAACCGTGGCCACGACCCCAATGTTCTTCGGCAGGCGTATCACCGCTTCCCCCACACCCCCCTGAATGGTGGCTTCCAAGTCCTTGGCACGCTCACCGGTCAGGTCCACATTGGCTTGACCCGCGCCGATATTGAGTTCGAGGCGAGTGAGATTGACCTTGGCGAGGCGGAAATCGCCGCGGCCGGCACCGACATCCACTTTGAGTTCGAGGGGCGTGGTGTCATTGACCTTGAGGGTCCAAGTGTTATCGGAGTCACCGATCAAGGCGCCACTTTTTTCCTGATTGATCTTGAGCTGGCCGACGCCCTCCGAGACGGAATAATCCACGTTCGGGGCTCCCCAAGTACCGTTGTAGGCAAAAACGGCCTCCATCAGATGAGTCGAGCCACCGTCGAAACGGAGCTCGCCGGCAGGCATTTCGACGTTCATGCGGACGGCCTTGGCATCGCCCAACTCGACAGTCTTTGATTCGTGGCCGCGTGCGGCGGAAACGCCATTGATTTCGCGCCAGTGCGTCCACTTGGCCGTTGCGGAGTTATGGCCGTGCCAGAGCAAGAGCGTAAGCACACCCACGAAGAGCAGCGCCCCGATCGTGGAGCCGACGGGAAAGGCAGGAGCGGATTCCGGATTGCGCTGGCGTTGTACACGGTCCCAGAACATTCCCAGACCGAGCAGAATCAACAAGAGAGGCCAATATTTCCAGATGACGGGCCAGGGCTCAAAATCCGGCAGCCAGCGCGAAAGCAAAAACAAAAAACCGACAGCGATCAGCAGGATGGGAAAGACCACCGGCCCGCTGCGCACACGACCATCTTGTGACATGCGTGCTCCTTCTATTAGGCTACTACGCAAAAACAGGGCAAAAAGTTCACCCCTGCTTGACAGGCAAGCCCATCCTAGGGCCTGCTTCGCACGGGGTCAATTGCGAGGCGCGCGAAACGCTGTGCTAGAGTGCGCTTAGGGTGTTTGGGAGTGTTGGTCATGATGAAGATTGACCGAGTCATCTGGGTGGTGCTGGACAGCGTGGGAATCGGGGCGTTGCCGGACGCCGGCGAATACGACGATGTTGGCCGTTCCACGTTGGGGCATATCGCCGAGTCGCGCCCCCTGCGGATTCCGACGCTCGTGGAATTAGGCTTGGCGAACATTGTGCCATTGCAGCACCTGAAACCGGTGATGGCACCGCGCGCTTGCTTTGGCAAGGGGGCAACGCGGTCTCCGGGGAAAGACACCACGACCGGACATTGGGAAATGGCGGGAGTGTGGTTGGATCAAGCCTTTCCCGTCTACAAGAATGGTTTTCCGCCGGAAGTGTTGGGACCCTTTGAAGCGCAAATTGGCAGAAAGACGCTGGGAAATAAGCCGGCCTCGGGAACGGAAATCATCAAGGAGTTGGGCGAGGAGCACGTGCGCACGGGGAGGCCGATTGTATACACGTCCGGGGACAGTGTGTTTCAGATTGCCGCGCACGAGGATGTGATCCCCATCGAAGAGCTATATCGGATGTGCGAAATTGCCAGAAAACTGCTGGACGGGAAACACCGGGTGGGGCGCGTTATAGCGAGGCCGTTCACCGGGGCGGCCGGACATTTCGTGCGCACCTCGCGGCGTCATGATTACGCCGTGGATCCGCCGAGGCCCATGCTGCTCGACGTGCTGGCGGAGCGTCATTTGCCGATCTTCGGCATTGGAAAAATTCATGACATTTACAACGCGCGCGGCGTGGCCGATTACGTCACAACAAAATCGAACGCAGACGGGATGGAAAAGCTCGTGACCGCCGCTCGCGAACGGAAGAAGGGGCTGATTTTCTGTAACCTGGTGGATTTCGACATGCTGTTCGGCCACCGCAAAGATGTGGAGGGTTTTGCACGTTCGCTGGAAGAGTTTGACACGGGGCTGCGAAGCTATCTGCCGTTGTTGAGCGAACACGATCTACTGATGATCACCGCCGACCACGGCTGTGACCCGGATCCCCGCTGGGAAACCACCGACCACTCGCGCGAATATGTGCCGATTCTGGCGTTCACGCCGAGCCGGAAAACGGGAAAGCCGCTGGGGATTCGCGACACGCTCGCGGACATGGGTCAAACCATCGCGGAAATCTTTGGGACCAGCATTCCGCATGGGAAAAGTTTTTTGCCGCTACTTGCCGGTTGAGGTGGTTGGAGCGGTCGAAGGAGCGTAATAGCCATTGCGTGTGCGAGCAACGAGTTTGCCCTTGCCACGCGGGGGAATCACGTCCACATGGACAGTGCGGTAGCTGCCGTCGTGCGCGGCGTTCGAGGGATAGTAGGCCAAGGTGTATTGGTGACGAATGTCATGGGCCACCTGCTCGCAAATGGAGTGCACGTCCTCCACATTTTCCGGGAAATAGGCCACACCGCCGGAAGCCTGGGCAATTTCCATTAGCGCCCGCTTCGCATTCTTGGCGCTGCGCTTGTTCTCCTGGCTGAGCAAGCCGATGGTGTAGATCACCGTATCGGTCTTTTGGATTTCGCGAATGGTTTTCTCGAGGGAATTGCGGCTGGTATTATCCTCGCCGTCGGTGACGATCAAGAGCACTTTCTTTTCTTTTTTACCCTTCTTGAGGTGGTCCAGCGAACCAATGATGGCATCGTAGAGGGCGGTGCTTCCGCGCGCGTCGATGCGTTCGAGGGCTTCTTTAAGCTCTGGGACGCTGCTGGTGAAATCTTTATCGAGGTCGAGATAGAAATCATCATTGAAGTTGACGACAAAGGCTTCGTCCTGGGGATTGGAGTTCTGGACGAGAGTGAGAGCGGCTTCGTTGACGCGTGGGCGCTTGTCGCGCATGCTGCCGCTATTGTCAACGACGAGGCCCATGCTGACAGGAATATCCTCGCGTTTGAAGACAGAAAGCTTCTGTTCGACCTTGTCTTCGTACACACGGAAATTTTCCTGGGTCAGACCGTCCACGAATTTGCCACGGTCGTCAAGCACGGTGGTGTGTAGAACGACAAGACGAACTTCGAGGGCGATCTTTCCACCACTGGGGCTCTGACTCTTTCCGGCATCTTGTCCGGGAGGAGGCGGGGGAGGGGTGTTCTGAACGGGAATCTGGGCAAAGGAAAAGCCAGCGAAAAGGGCGGAGGCCAGGAAAAGGGAGAGGGCGGCGAAGAAAGTGGAGCGCCAGGCGCGGGGAGGGTCAGTGCGCAGGAGCGTAGTATCCGGTCTTGGAGTAGACCGTGAGAGGTGGGAGACCCTTAGGGGCGCGCAGCTTAACTTTGATTTTGCGCCAGCGCGCGTCATGAACGTGATTGCTTGGTTTGTAGCCCAGTACATATTGGTTGCGCAGCTCCATGCCGATTTTCGAAGCGATATCCGGCAAATCATTTAGATGCTCAACGGCGAACACGCGGCCACCGGTCAACTCTGTCAATTCGGCGAGCAGCGAAGGGCCGTTCAGCTCTTCCATGGTGCGATTACGAAAACCGAGCGGGTCGTAGATGCCGATGGCGTAGAGCTGGGTGTCGGCTTCCTTAACGAGACGCTTGATATCGTTCTCGTTGTACCTACTATGATTATCACCTCCATCGGAAAGAATGAGCAAGGCACGTTTGGCGTTATGTGCACCCCTCATCTGGCTGAGGCCGAGGTAGATAGCGTCCAAGAGGGCAGTCCTGCCCTTTGGAGCAGTCATCATCATGCGGCTCTGCAGGTCCTCGATGTCGTTGGTGAAAGCACTGGTGAGCTCGGCGCGCTCGTTAAAGGTGACCAGGAAAAACTCATCCTGGGGATTAGCCGTCTTGAAGAATTCCAGGGCAGCCTCGCGAGCCTTATCAATCTTATTGGACATGCTGCCGCTGAAATCGAAAATGACGCCGATGGAAATGGGCACATCTTCGGAGGAAAAGGTAACTACTTCCTGCTCCACATTGTCTTCAAAGACGCGGAAATTGTCCTGCTCTAAGCCGGTTACCAGGCGGTTGTAAGGGTCGGTGACGGTGATGTTCACCAGAGCCATGTCCACATCCGTGCGGATAGGAACACCCGGAGTGATTTTGACTCCAGGAGAGTCGCGGCCGGTCTTACCTAGATTTGGCGGTGCTGATTTGGAGGTGGTGGGAACAAGGTCTTGAGGGATTTCCTGAGCGAGAAGGGGCAGAGCCAAAGAAATCAGAACGATGCAAACGAGCGGGCGGGAGACTGCCAGATAGGTTAGTACGCGAGACTTGCTCCAATCGCGTTTCACAGCGCCCCCATCCCCTCGGTTTACCGAGCGGCCGCGCGGAGACTTCCATAATAACATTGACGGTTGAGAAGGCAAGCATCTCTTGCACGCTTCCTACGGGGGGGCGTCAACCATGGTCCTTGCGGTTCCGGGCTGTGTTAGCATCGCCTCTGGAGGTTCAGGCGAAAACCCAGCTTATGGGCGACCCGAAAGTCATCGTGGTGATTCCAGCGCGGTACGCCTCGACGCGTTTGCCAGGAAAGCCGCTTGTCAGCCTCGCGGGAAAGCCGATGGTGCAGCGGGTGTACGAACGAGCGAAGCAAGCGCAAACCGTGCAACGAGTAATCGTGGCAACCGATGACCAGCGGATTGTGGAGGCGGTGCACGGGTTTGCAGGAGAGGCCAGGATGACGCGTGCGGACCACCGCACGGGAACCGCGCGCATTGCCGAGGTTGCAGCACATGAAGAAGGCGACGTCTTCGTGAATGTGCAAGGCGACGAGCCGCTGATCAACCCCGTCGCCATTGACACAGCTGTCGGGGCCCTGCTCGAAGAACCCCCGGCGCAGATCGCGACAGTGGCGACGCCAGTGCGCCATGCCGGGGATATCATGGACCCGAACGTAGTAAAGGTGGTGCTCGATTTTGACGGGAACGCGTTGTATTTTTCGCGCGCCCCGATTCCTTGGATCCGTGACACGCAGCAGAAAATCCATGTGAAATATTGGAAGCACCTGGGATTATACGTTTTTCAGCGCGAGGCCCTGATCGAATATCCCACACTGCCGCAAGGGGAGCTGGAGAGAATTGAACAACTCGAACAACTGCGGTGGCTAGAAAATGGCTGGAAAATCCGCGTCGCGGAAGTCGAGCATGACGCGGTCAGCGTGGACGTTCCGGAAGACGTGGCGCGTGTGGAAAAACTCCTACAGACATAACGGCAAAGCAATTTTGCGAGCTAGCGGATTGGCGCGCGGCTGTCACTGACGTAAGGCGAAACCGGCCGTCACATGCATGTTGTCGGTGGAGAGCAGGATCATTGTCTGGGAATTGACGATGTAGGCGGCGAAGTTGATGGTGGTTGTGGAGGAACCGCCAAGAGCTACGCGCATGTTATTGGCCACGGTCCCGTCATTCTTAATCGTCAAGGTTCCGGCAACACCGACGTTGGTGAAGAAACTATCCGCGCTGAGCCCTAATTGCGTGTAATCCACAACCCCTGACATGTTGTTGCTCGAGCCCGTCGATAAAACATACTGCCCTACAAAATTCTCGTCGAACGGAATTCCGCCGGAGGTGGGGAGTGCGACTCCCGTCCAGCTGAAAGCATAGTTTCCGGCCGTGCCAGACAACGCGAAAGGGCCACCGGTCTGCGCCAGGAGAGCGCCGTCGCCGATAACGCCCTTGGAGGTCTCCTGGACAAAGCCCTGAGCCGGAGAAATCAGGTAGAAGACGTATTGAAAAGTGCCCTGGCCGGAAGCGGTGAAGGTGAAAGTGCCGCGGCCGCTGCCCGGCAAACTGCTGTCGATGGCATAAGTCGCTGCGGAAATGTTGGAGCCCTGCGAGATGCGCACGACGTTGCCGTTGCTATTGCTGTCGAAGGAGATTGCTCCGATGCCACCATTGCCATCGGAAGTAAACCTAGCGGCCCGGGCGAGTGGCCCCGTCGTACCCGAGGTCTGATTTCCACCAAGGAGAAAAGCGAAGCTTCCGCTGAAGGAGGAGTTTTGCACCGGCAAGTTTGCTGATTGCTGCAAAGCCTCTCCGGATGTCCCGCCGAGAGAATCTTCTTCGAGAAGTTTCAAGTGCGTTGTGTCCACAATGTAGAAGACGAAGGAGCGAGTGCCTAGCGTCATAGTGGCACGCCCGAAGTTAGTGCCGGTGGCGCCCGAGTCCAATTGGTAGGTGCCGGGGGGTACGGGAAGGGGTCCGGCCGGTGCGGAGGCATTGCCGTCGTTAACGTCCTGGGTTCCACCGGTAATGTTGCCGGCCCCGTCCGTAACGATCTGGCCAAGGATGGAAATCGGGGCAGCACTGGTCGCGGAGAAAGAAACGCCGGAGAAATCGAAGGCGTAGTTGTTCTTTATGGCGGTAGTGGCGAAGTCCGCAGTGGTCTGGAGATTGAAGCTACCGCTGGTTGTAGCCCTGAGGTCGGTCTCAACCAGAAAACCCTGCGAACTGGACTGCATTGTCAGATTCAGTTGGAGGATGCCGCCATCGCTGGCCTGTAATGCAATAACGCCGCGACCGTTAGGCTGGATGGAGTAGACCCCGCTGACGAAAGTAACAAGCACTGGGGGCAGCCCTGAACCCAGGTCGACTACGTCTTCGATCGCAGCGGTAATATTGCCGCTTCCATCGGCAAAAAAACTTCCCACTCGGGCGACGTACGCGCCACAGCTCACACCCGGACTGCAGTTCGCGCTAGCGCCGGTCATGGAGAACGCATAATGACCGGTCAAGCTGGTGTTCAAGAAGCCACCGCTCGGGGGAGGCGGCACAATAGGCTGGCCGCCACCGCAGGCAGCCAGGGAGCAGGCCGCAACGACGGCAACAAGAAATACGAAGGGCCTCACAGCACATCCTCTCGTGACTTGGCGTTGGTCATATTTCGTGGGGCGACGAAAGAGAGAGGGAACCCGCGCGGGCTCCGCACGGCAAGGACCTGGGTGCCATTTTGCACGATGCGCGCTACGAATTGGGTCGCGTCTCCAGCGGTCAGGGTCTCGCCAATGATGCGCAGCGTATCTCCTGGTTGAATTGTGAATTGTTGCGCGACCAGCAATCGCGGGTCACCCAAATGCACGTCAAGTACTCCCGCGGCTGTCTGAAGGTTCACATGAGCGCCCAGGGGCGGCTTTGAGGAAGACTGCGTGAAGGAAATCACGGTGCCAACAAGAGTCAGTTCACGGAGGAGGTCATAAGTCGTCGCAGGCCGAGCCGGAGGCTGCGAGGTTTTTTCCTGCGCAGCCGTTGGAATGCAGGTGGCGGCTGCCACCATCAGGAGTGCGAAAGCCATTTGCAAACGGTCAACGCTTCTCATGATTCCTCAAATCGGCCTGCCACGCCAGGCACTTTCCCGCACAAAACTACTGATATTCATTGGCGCAAGCTCCCGAGGGTTCTGTCCGCCTGCCGTGGCGTCCTTGCGGGAGACAATAAACCTTACCGCACTTCGCGTATATCTTCGAACCCAAGGGCCTGGCAAAGGTTTCGGGTCCAAGCAAAATCTCCAATGAATGACTCAAAAGAGTTTGCATTGACACGAATTCGTGTTGCGAACATAATTGTATGTACGTCAATCCTGTGGAGGTTCGACAAGCTCAAATCTGCTCGGAGCGGAGGAGAGCGACCCGGATGGCGCCAAAATATATTTTTGTAACAGGCGGAGTTGTATCCTCACTTGGCAAGGGCGTAGCGGCATCGTCAATCGGTTGTCTCCTGGAAAGCCGCGGATTCAAAATCACAATCCAGAAATGCGATCCGTATCTGAATGTGGATCCGGGAACGATGAGCCCATTCCAGCACGGAGAAGTGTTTGTGACGGACGACGGGGCCGAGACGGACCTTGACCTTGGGCATTACGAGCGGTTCACGCACGTCAAGCTCAGCAAAGACAATAACTGGACAACCGGGCGCATCTACGAAACGATTTTGTCGAAAGAGCGGCGCGGCGATTACCTGGGCAAGACCGTGCAGGTGATCCCGCATGTCACCGACGAGATCAAGCGCTGCATCAAGCGAGTGTCCGAAGGCGTGGATATTGTCATCGTCGAAATTGGCGGGACGGTCGGCGATATCGAGTCACTTCCCTTCCTCGAAGCCATCCGCCAGATGCGGCTGGAGCTGGGGGCTGAAAACACCTTGTTCGTACATGTGACGCTGGTGCCATACATCGCGGCCGCAGGAGAACTGAAAACGAAGCCCACGCAACACAGCGTTAAAGAACTGCTGGGCATTGGAATTCAGCCGGACGTGCTGTTGTGCCGGAGCGAGCGGCACATTTCGAACGACCTGAAGAAAAAGATCGCGCTGTTCTGCAACGTGGCCGACTCCTGCGTGATTTCGATGGAGGATGTGAAAACGATTTACGAAGTACCCGTGGAACTGAGCAAGGAAGGGCTCGACGCGCAAATACTGCGCCTCTTGCGGCTGGAAGCGCGCCCCGCGAACATGCAACCCTGGGTGGACATGCTGGAGCGACTGCATCACCCACACGGGGAGGTGCGCATCGGAATTGTCGGTAAGTATGTGCAGCTTGAAGATGCCTACAAAAGCCTGCGCGAAGCATTATTGCACGGCGGTCTGGCACACAATCACAAGACGGTGATTGATTGGATTGAATCGGAAGAGATCGATTCACTGGAAACGGCGGAGAAACGGCTGAAGGGCTACGACGGGATCCTTGTTCCTGGGGGCTTCGGCAAGCGCGGAATCCAGGGGATGATCTACACGATTGAATACGCGCGCGAGCACAAAGTGCCCTTCTTCGGCATCTGTTTGGGCATGCAGTGCGCGACGATCGAGTACGCCCGGGATGCCGCGAATTTGAAACAGGCGGATAGCACGGAGTTCGATCCGCAGACGCCCCACCGCGTGATTTACAAGTTGCGCGAACTGTTGGGCGTGGATGAAATGGGCGGGACGATGCGGCTGGGCGCGTGGCCTTGCAAGCTCGAACCCGGCTCGTTTGCACATAAGGCTTATGGCAAGACGGAAATCAGCGAGCGACACCGGCATAGGTACGAATTCAACCGCGAATACGAAAAAGTGCTGACAGCGGCGGGGCTGCGCATCACAGGACGCACGCCTGACGAGAACTATGTCGAAATCGTGGAAGCGCCGAATCATCCGTGGTTTCTAGGCTGCCAGTTCCATCCGGAATTCAAGTCCAAGCCGTTTGACCCGCATCCGCTGTTCGCCGCGTTTATTGGCGCTGCGCTCGAGCACAAGCTGCAGAGAACACGGCCTGCCGCCACGGCACAAGCCACGGAATCAAAACTTCCTGCACCGCCACTGCGGGCCACGCCTCACGCGACGGCGTAACACCTCTTCTAAGGACCAAGCTCTGCCTGGGTCACCCCTCTGGTTATGGTTGCTGAGATCACCTGGATGCACTACACTGTAGTGCATGCGGTCTGAAGTTTACAGCTGGCGCCTTTCCCCAAGGTTGAAGGCCGACCTCGAACATGTTGCCCGTGTTCGAAAAATACGCGTCTCCGCGGTATTGGATATGGCAGTTCGGGAATGGCTGGCCAAGAACGCTCAAGAGATCGCCGGTGACGAAGAACAGAAGAGACTCCACGCCGTCGCCGAGGGGTGCATCGGCGTCGCTGCTGGAAAGAATCCTCGCCGTGCAGAAACCGCTGCCGCAACAATTCGTAAAAGCCTTGGCCGCCAATATGGCCGCTGACGTCATCGTTGACACGGGGGCGATCCTTGCACTGCTTGACGCGAGAGACAGATGGCATGCGCTCTGCTCGGCCACGCTGCGTCAACTTCGCCTTCCCCTGCTGACCACTGAGGCGATACTAACCGAAGTATTTCACCTGATTCGCCGTTCGCGCACGGAGATGCGGGCCGTTTGGACTCTGCTCGACGCCGGGGTGATTGTCCTGGCCACCATCGACAATTCGGAATTACATCGGATTCAGGCCCTGATGTCCCGCTACAAGGATCTTCCGATGGACTTTGCGGACGCCACACTGGTCTATCTGGGGGAAAGGGAAGCCATCACTGCCGTGTTCACACTCGACCAGAACGATTTTGCTACCTATCGCATAGCCGGAAGGCGGCGGTTTCATATTCTTCCGGTCGAGAGACCTTGATGCCGTCTATGCTATCTTCGACTAGCAAATGACCAACACTCGTGAAATTACGCTCGGCTCTTTGCGCCTAGGCGGCGGCAACCCGCTTTTTCTCATTGCCGGACCTTGTGTCATTGAATCTGAAACGCATGCAAGAATGCTGGCGGAGCGGGTTGCGAAGATTGCCGCCGATGGCGGCATACCCTACATATTTAAAGCGTCCTACGACAAGGCGAATCGCTCGTCGGGAAAATCGTTTCGTGGCCCCGGTCTTGCGGAGGGCTTGCGCGTATTGGGGAAGATTAAGGCGGACCTGAAACTACCCATTCTGACGGATATTCACGAGGCCTCTCAGGCCGCGGCTGCCGCTGAAGTGGCGGATATTTTGCAAATCCCGGCGTTTCTCTCGCGGCAGACCGATCTACTCCTCGCTGCGGCCAAAACGGGGCGGATCGTCAACGTGAAGAAGGCACAGTTTCTCTCGCCTTGGGACATGGGAAACGTGGCAGAGAAAATCGCCGCTGCGGGGAACAGCAAGATCATTCTGACGGAGCGAGGCGCCAGCTTCGGGTACAACAACCTTGTCGTGGATATGCGCGCGTTTCCCGTGCTTCAAAAATTCGGATATCCCGTCGTTTACGATGTGACCCACTCAGTGCAACTGCCCGGCGGTCAAGCCGACGCGAGTGGCGGCCAGCCGGAATTTATCGAGCCACTGGCACGCGCGGGTGTGGCCACGGGTGTGGACGGCATTTTTCTGGAAACGCACGATAATCCCTCCGCCGCGCTTTCGGACGGCGCCAATGCCCTGCCCCTTGCCGAATTGCCGCAACTGCTAGCGCGGCTCAAGGAGTTGTCTAACTTAGTGCGACGCTGGAGAACCGCATGAGCCTCGAAACGGCGCGTCGTGTCCTGAGGATTGAAGCGCAAGCGTTGAACGATCTGCTTTCGCGGCTGGACGCCTCATTTGAGCAGGCCGTTGAACTGCTGTTCAGCTGCAAGGGGCGGGTCGTCGTCACCGGCATGGGAAAATCCGGGCTGGTGGGGCGGAAAATCTCCGCGACGCTTTCCAGTACCGGCACACCATCGTTCTTCCTTCATCCAGCCGAAGCACTGCACGGAGACCTGGGCATGCTGGCGCATGGCGATGCCCTGCTGGCGATCAGCTACGGCGGTGAGACGCAGGAAATTCTGAATCTACTGGAAACGCTGAAGCGGCTGGAAATGCGGATAGTGACGCTCACCGGCAATCCAAAATCCACGCTGGCAGAAGCGAGTGATGTGACGTTAGATGTCAGCGTGAAGGAAGAAGCGTGTTCGCTGAATTTGGCGCCAACAGCGAGCACGACGGTGGCGATGGCCATCGGCGACGCACTCGCGGTCTCGCTCCTGGAGCGCCACGGATTTCAACCCGACGATTTCGCCGCGCTACACCCAGCGGGCCGGCTGGGGAACAAACTCCTTCGGGTGGAGCATCTGATGCACAAGGGCAATGCCCTTCCACGGGTATCGCCCGAAACGCCTATGCCCGCCACATTTCATGAAATGTCCGCCAAGAAGCTGGGAATGACAACGGTGACCACGCCGGACGGAAAGCTGGCCGGCATCCTTACGGATGGCGACCTACGCCGGCTGATGGAAAAGCACGGCGGGGCCACCCTTGCAATGACTGCAGGAGATTGCATGGTGCGCACACCGCAAACGATCAGTGGGAAAGTATTGGCAAGCGAAGCCTTGAATCTGATGGAGAAGAAAAAGATTACGTCGGTTGTGGTGGTGGATGAAACACAGAGAGTGATTGGGGTCGTACACCTGCACGATTTGTGGACGCTGGAGCTGTTTTAGGTAAGCAGTCATGAGTATGTACTTTCAAGTCTTCGGAAGCCTCTGGAGGGAGCTTTGCCTAGTGGAATGAAAATCTCGTCAAGCCTTAAGAAGCGCGCGGCGCAAATTCAGGTTCTGCTCATGGACGTGGACGGCACGATGACCGATGGCAGTGTGGCGCTGCTTTCACAAGCCGACGGCACTGCGCTCGAAATCAAGATTTTCGATGCGCACGATGGGCAAGGGTTGACTCTGGCGCATACGGCTGGAATTCGCACGGGCTGCATCACCGGGCGCGAAAGCTCTGCGCTGGTCTGGCGCGCGCGCGAAATGCAGATGGAATTCGTATATATGAAACAGCCGCTGAAGGTTCCCGCTTACGAGGAGATACTAAAAAAGGCCGGCGTTTCCGATTCTGTTGTCGCTTACATCGGCGACGATCTTCCGGACATCCCGCTGATGAGGCGCGTGGGCCTGGCCGTGGCCGTCGGCGATGCCGTCCCCGAAGTGAAGAAGGCGGCGCACTACACCACGAAAGCGCACGCCGGCCACGGAGCCGTGCGCGAGGCCATCGAAATGATCATAAAATCCAAAGGAATTTGGAAAGAGACGACTGAGAAGGCCCGCGCCTGAAGTAGCTTGACATACCGCACCGGCAGTTACAGACTCTGGCCGACACGCCACCGCTGTTCTCGGGCCCGTTACTTTGCGGGGCGATCCGGACGGGAGAAATGAACATGAAAACCAACTGGCCTGCCGTAATCGTGGCCGCCATTGCCTATTGGCTCCTGGGCGCGTTATGGTACGGCGTGTTGTTTGGCAAGTCGTGGATGATGCTCGAGCACATGACGGAAGAGCAAGCGAAGAGCATGAATCCTGTGCTCCCCTATGTCATCAGTTTTGCTCTCAACATCCTGATTGCCTATTCGCTGGCGCAACTGTGCGTCTGGCGCAATGCGGACAGCGTTGGGCGGGGCGCGTCCGTTGGCGTGCTGATGTGGATCGGCTTCGTCGGGCCAATCACCTATACGACTTACATGTATGAACTGCGCCCAAAAGAACTATTCGCCATCAACCAGTTTTATCCGCTTGCGGGGCTGGTGCTGATCGGTGCAATTATCGGAGCCTGGACCAAGAGGTCGGTCTAACCCTGAATCCTCTCCTGGCAGGATTGCCGCAGGTTGCTTGCTAGGCAAGTGAATCCCAGAGGGAATTCACGGAAGTTGGGGAAGATCCAGCACAGGGTTTTGCGAGAAAAAGTCAAAAGGCCGGATGGCGAATTCGTGCCACATCACTGGCATGACGGGCCAATCTTCTTCTCTGGGGACGTGGTGGAAACCCATCGTATACCAAGCCACGATATCGGTATTTTCAATCTTGCGGTTTTCTTTTGACCAAACCGCCAAGCCGTCCGTTCCCTTGCTGGAAATAGGATACACGCCGCCCGCATAGAGTTCGCCTGGCCGGTACGGAGTTACCCACAATTGATGCGCGGAAAAGGCTCCGGCCTTCTGTGCGCCATCGTCAGGATCTAACAAAGAGGCGGCGGTGACTCCGGGCATGATTTCGTACCCGGTCGAGTGCCCGAGTGGTCCTTTCACGTTGGGGTTCACAAAAAGCCACATAGTAGGCTTCTCCAGGTGAATATCCATCATGGCGTCACGTTCGTTCGCGGCGGTGAAGGGCTCGGCCACCCAAATAGTCTTGCGCGGCGAACCTTGCGGCAATCTTTTCTGGACTAGGCGATGGATCATGAAGCTGTTGTCCTGACCATCGACGTCCAGGTCGAGGCGGTAAGAGAAAAAGTGATCGTGGTTCACTCCCAGGGTATTCTTAGCCACCAATTGCCCATAACTCTCGACGGTATCAGAGGTGTGCCCGCTCGAAACGCTTTCCGCAGCAACGGCTTTGGTTTCCATGATGCCGGTCGCACCGGCGGCAACGCGAATGATACCGTCCTGTTCAAATCGCCAATCAAACAGGTAGTCATAGTTGCCCACCACGGCTGCGGAGCGCAAAACAAGGGTGCGTGTCGGGCGGCCCCAGACTTTGCCGTCGTCTTCATGCCGCCATGCGACATCCCCGGCGAATTTTTCGAACAAGCAAGCCTGGTGCGGACGCAGCACGGGAGTGCCTTTTTCGTCGTTGGACAAGCCATCGAAATAAACCGCGTTCGAAGGACAATCCAGCCCTTCGCGCAAACTCTGCAGGATTCCGCCAGGATAGTATTCACCGGCATCCAGGAACACACGCGTCGACCAACCGCGAGCCGTGTCCATGTACGGAACGAAGAGCTCTGACATGCTGCCTTCGTAGAGAATCGAACGAAGGCGCCCTCCATCATTGATGCGCACGAGATTCACAATCACGCCACTTCGTGGGTCCAAGCGGAAACGAAAGCGCCAGTTCTGCCAGGCCACTTCCCCGTTATGAATCTCGAAGCTTGGCCCTTCGGGTTGCGAGATGATCCCTGGTTTGCTACCTGGCCTCGGCACTTCAGGTGCTTCCTCAAAGTTGATGGGCCCGTTCGGGATAGGGACGGGGCCTTCATCGATTACTTGCAGAACCTTTTTCTCGGTAAAATCCACCTCGATATTCAATCCACTGATGGAGCGGCCCCAGCCATGATAGACACCGTGGAGCAGGTCGCAGTCTGCGAAACCGATGCGATGGCCTTCCTGCTCCGGGAAGGCAAAGAAACCCACAGGAAGTGAAGCGCACTCGACCAGACGCAAGTCTTTAATACCGCGCTTTGCGAGGGCTTCCCGGACTCGCGGATCATTCACAATTGTGTCGGAGAGGCCCAAGATCTCGCTCACGAAGATTGGGGCCTGAACTGCCGGAACCTGCTTCCAGGACTCGAGTTTCTGCGCTGCGATGTCAACTCGTGCTTCCATGGTCAAACCTTTACGCAGGAGAATGACATCGGCTTCGCGAGAGGACGGCTGCCCTGGTTTCCAGGCGAGAACCGACGCTTTTGCGGGGTCGTGAAGCAATACGCTAGCAAAGTGAGTTTCCGAATCAAGGCGTCCGCTTGCCTGGAGCACGTCATAGACAGTCCAATAATCTTCCGTGCGCAAGGGGTCGAGAGGGTGCAGCTGGTTTTGTGGGAACGAAACAACAGGGAAAACGGCGAGAGAAAGTAGCATGGCAAAACAAGAGAGAAAAATCTTGAGCAAGACCACCTCCAGGCGGCAAATGGTTCGTATGGTAGCGTCTATCACAGCAGGCTGCAATCACAGGCGCGAATAGAGTTCTTCGCCTGGCGGAGAGTTGGATCTCAGGTGATAATAAGGAAGTAATTCGCGAGAGCGAGGACCCGAAGCTTGATGCATCCATGGCACGACGTTTGCCCCGGCAAGGAATTGCCACGTGATTTTCAGGCACTGGTCGAAATCCCCCTGGGTTCGAATGTCAAATATGAGCTCGACAAAGCGACAGGGTTGCTGAAAGTCGACCGGATCATTCACTCCGCGGTGTTCTACCCCGCCAATTACGGATTCATCCCGCAGACATATGCCGAAGATAATGACCCTCTCGACGTGCTGGTGCTCTGCCAGGAACCGGTTCAGCCGCTGGCACTGATCAAGGCGCGTGCGATCGGGGTGATGACGATGATTGATGGAGGCGCTAGCGACGACAAAATCATCGCGGTGGCTACAAACGATCCCGAGTTCAGCAACTACCTGGAGGCGCGCGATTTGCCACCGCACCGGTTGCTGATGCTGAAGCGATTTTTCCAGGACTACAAGCAGCTGGAAGGCAAGCAAGTCCAGGTAGAAGACATCAAGCCGGCCTACGCGGCCAGCATCGTCATCGAAAAAGCCCTAGCGCGCTACCAACAACTTCGCGATAAACTAATCGCCGGGGAAATCTAGGAATAAGGATACGGAATTGAATCTCATTTTCAAATGGACGCTTATCAGCATGGCCGTGCTGGTCGTGGGTGCGGCAGTTGGGTTGAGCCTCATGGCAGGAAGCCCAAGGGATGCCGTGTACATGGTGCGATACGCGCTGCCGCACATGCATCGCGGTAGTCTGAAAGTGGGCGATGAGGCCCCGGACGCTCGGTTGGTGGCCCTCGACGGGGCAACGCGCTTTCACTTGCGCGAACGGACCAACGGCCGGCCACTGGTACTCGTGTTCGGCAGCTTCACTTGACCGCCATTCCGTCGCCAGGTCGGCGACATCGCGCAAATCTATGACGATTACAAGGAACACGCAGACTTTTTGACGATCTATGTACGCGAAGCCCATCCGACGGACGAGTGGCAGATGAAATCCAATCTGAAGGACGACGTGTGTTACGCGCAACCGAAAACGATGGAGCAGCGCATTGCCATCGCCAATGATTTCACCAAACGATACAAATTTGATGTACCGTTTGGCATCGACGAAATGAACAATGCGGCAAATGACGCTTACGCTGCATGGCCCGAGCGTCTGTACATCCTCGATGAAAATGGACGCATTTCTTATAAGGGCGGAAACGGCCCCTTCAAATACGATCCCAAGGAAGTGCGTGCCTGGCTTGCGCAGCGTTATGGCGAAGTGAAACACCCGGAAAGCACGGACAAGAAAAGCTGATCTTATTCGCAGCCAGCGTGAAGCCTAAATTCCATAATTCTCCCGGCAAAGACAAACAAACAAAGAAAGTGGGACTGGCGCGAGCGCTCTCGAAGCTCGGGCTCTGTTCGCGGACAAAAGCGGCCAACTTGATTCGGGAGGGTAAAGTGCGCCTGAATGGGGTGGTCCCGCGGAATCCTGAGACCCCGGTGCGCCTAGGGGTAGACCGCATTGAGGTGGATGGAAGGCAGATCGGGGCGGCAGAAAAGATTTACGTCATGCTGAACAAGCCGCGCGGCATCGTGACGACGGCGGCAGACGAGAAGGGGCGCGAAACGGTGCGCCCAAAGATTGGAGTTGGCTTGCTCCCGTGGGGCGTTTAGACAAAGCAAGCGAAGGCCTGCTTTTGTTCACCAACGATAGCGAGTGGGCGGCGCAGGTGACAGACCCCGCGAGGCATCTCGAGAAGACCTATCACGTGCAAATCGGCACGAAGGCAGACACGCGTCTGATTGAAGCAGTCGAGCGCGGCGTGGAAATCGAAACAGGCGAAGTGTTGGGTGTGAAACGCGCGAACATCTTGCGAATGGGGCAGAAGAATTCCTGGCTGGAGCTAGTGCTGGATGAAGGCAAGAACCGCCAAATCCGACGTATGCTCGATTCCAGACGAGTCGAAGTGTTGCGCCTCGTGCGCGTGGCCATCGGGCCGGTACAGTTGGGAGCTCTGGGCAAGGGCGCGCACCGCCTGTTGAGCCCGCCAGAAAAGCAGCTTCTCGATCGCGCTTTGCAATTGAACTCCATTTCCGGGAGCAACGACTGAACCTTGGGCGGCTCCGGTCCTGCAGCCAGAGTGCAATTACTTCACCGCACCTACCGTGAAGCCAGCAATGAAGCGATCGAGGAAAAGGTTGTACAAGAACGCCACGGGCAGGCTGGCGATGAGGCACGCAGCCATGAGAGCACCCCAGTAGTAGACGTCGCCGCGAACCAAGAAAATGGGGATACCGGTGCCAATCATCTGATTCGATTCAGAAGAGATAAACGTGAGCGCATAGACAAATTCCTGGGTGACCAGGGTAAACGCAAAAATTACAACCGTGAGAATCCCAGACGTGGAGATGGGGATCATCAGCTTGAGAAAGGCGCCAAAGCGAGTGAGGCCGTCGACCATGGCGGCGTCTTCCAGTTCGCGAGGAATGGATTTGAAAAAACCCATCAGAAGCCAGATGGAAAAGGGCACGGTGAAGGTGGGATAAGCAAGAATCAAAGCCCAAAGAGAATCTTGCAAACCGAGAAAAGCAATGACCCGAGAGAGGGGGATGAAGAGGAGGGTGGGAGGAACGAGATAGGTAAGAAAGATGGCGATGCCGAGGCGTTCGCCCCAGCGCCCTGCGAGACGCGCCAGCGCGTAGGCGGCAGGCACAGCCAAAACAAGGGTAATGGCAACAACAACGATGCCGACAAAAGCAGTGTTGCCCAACCAGCGCACGAAGCGCGTCTCGCTGAAAAGAAATTTGAGGTGAGCGAGAGTGGGCTTGGCGTTGAACAGGAAAGGATTGTTTTCCATGGTATAGAGATCAACGTTTTGCTTAAAGCTGGTGATGACCATCCAATAAAAAGGAAAGGCGAGAAGGACGGTGAAGACGGCGAGAACCGAGGCACGCACGAGCTTGCTCAAGAGGCCGTGAGAAAGTTCCAGAGACATCAGCTCACCTCAGCGCGACGTGCCAGGCGCAACATGAAGTAGGCAAGAATGACAAGCAACGGAACAAGAAAGAGAGAGATGGCGGCGCCAGCGGCCAGGTCGCTGCCCTGGATGCCCATGGTAAAAGCCAAGGAAGGCAGGGTCTGCGTGGAATCGAAGGGACCACCGGCTGTGAGAATGTAGACGACCGTCATATCCGTAAAAGTGAAAATCAGCCCGAAGAGCACGGCGACACTCAGGATCGGACGCATCATGGGGATGACAATCTGGAGCTGGGTGCGCCAGAAGCCGGCTCCGTCGACGGCGGCAGCTTCGGGAATATCCTTGGGGATGGCGGTGCGTCCGGCAAGAAGAATGACGGTGGAGAAAGGAATAATGCGCCAGCTGTGGACGAGGAGAACAGACGCGATGGCGAGTTGCGGTTCGCCGAGCCACATGGGGGCGCTGAATGGTTTGAAGAAGTGAAGGGCGACAAGGACCCAGGAGATGACACTGTAGATGGAATCGAGCAGCCATTTCCAGCCAATGGCGCCGAGGGAGATTGGCGCCACCCAAGGGAGAAGGATCAGAAAGCGAATGAAGCCGCGGCCGCGAAAGGCGCTTTCCAGAGCGATAGCCAGAATGTTGGCGCTGACGATGACGACAATTTGGGAACCTATGGTGAAGATCAAGGAATTGCGAATCGCAATACGAAAGCTGGGGCTCTGAAGAATACTTCGAAAATTTTCGAGACCAACATAATGGAGTTCAGTATTGCCGATGCGAGCGTCACTGAAAGCGTAGAAGATAGCGAGGAGAAAAGGTCCGCCCACGAGGAGGAGGATGTAGAGCACAGCGGGGGCAAACATAGCGGTGCTGAGGAAGGGGCTCTGGGACGCGCCGACAGATTTGACGGGGGCCGAAGTTATTGCCATGTGACGTCCTTTGCGGCAACGCGTTTTTGAGAGGTGCGATCGAAAAACTTCAGCGTGCGGGTTGGCACCACGAAGTCGTACACGCCCCCAAGCTGAAGATGCTGCGCATTGGGAAGCCGCGAGACGACTTTCTTGGAATCCAGCTTTCCACCGACGAGCGTTCCCGAGACAATCCATTCCGAGCCGAGGTATTCGGTATTCTCCACCTTGAAACGTAAAGGGACCGTTTCGCCTGTTACGTTCACCGAAGGCAAGAAATGTTCCGGGCGAAACCCCACGATGACCTCGTTGAGTTCGGCAAGGTTCATTGGTGGAGAGCCAAGAAAGGTGGCGACAAAGGTGTCGGCGGGATCGTCATAGACTGCCGTAGGAGAACCGAGTTGATGCACGACACCCTTATTAAGGACCAAGATACGATCGCCCATAGCCATGGCTTCGACCTGGTCGTGCGTGACGTAGATGGAAGTCGTGCCAACACTGCGGTGAAAGCGTTCCAACTCTTCGCGAGCTGAGGCACGGAGCTTGGCGTCGAGATTGGAGAGCGGCTCGTCCAGAAGAAACACTGCCGGCTCGCGAACGATCGCGCGAGCCAAAGCGACGCGTTGGCGCTCACCGCCGGAAAGTTCGCGAGGCTTGCGTTCGAGAAGAGCGCCAATGCCAAGGAGACCGGCAGCCCATTCCACCTTCTGGCGATGCTGATCCTTAGGGACTTTCTGGGCTTTCAAGGGGAAAGCGATGTTCTTGTAGACAGAGAGGTGCGGATAGAGCGCGTAACTCTGGAAAACCATGGCGATGCGGCGGTCGCGGGGAGAAAGGTGGTTCACCACCTGGCCGCCAATGAGGATATCGCCTGAGGTGGGAGTTTCGAGTCCGGCAATCATGCGAAGAAGGGTGGTTTTCCCGGAGCCGGAGGGTCCCAGGAAGACCAGGAACTCACCTTCGCGCGTTTCGAAGCTCACATTGTTGACGGCACCGAGATGGCCTTCCTTGAATACCTTGGTTAAATTGCGAGTCTGAACGACGGCCATCAGGGTTCCGTCCTGTCATTTCCAGCGAGCAAAGATACGGTTGTATTCCTCTTCCGCGGCCTTGGCGGCATTTTCGGGGGTTTCATCGCCGCGCGCAACTTTAGCAAACATAGTGGGGATTACCCAGGCTTTGAACGCTTCGTCAATGGCGGCGCTAGCATAACCTGGATAGCCGACATTGGTAGCCCATTCTAAAACGTCGCCAAGGACTTTGTACTTGTCGGGCGGGGTCGCCCGGGGATCATTGGCGATTTCTTTTTGAAGATTGGGAACCGTGCTTGGGAAGCAAGGAAAATTGTAGAACTGGCCGGCGATGAAGCCGTCGTGAAACGCGTCGATGAAGTCAATGAGGAATTGCTGAGCACCGTCTTTGTTTTCAGCGAAGTCCCACACGATATAGCAATCCATAACGTGCTCTGCGGCGATACGGCGAACTGGGCCTTTCAGTGCGTGCGAGATCATGATTTTGCTTTCGATCGGAAGATGCTCGCGCTCGGCCTGACGAGTGATGGAAATGGCATTGGCGACATACGAGACGCGACCAGCCAGCATAGCCTGGTTGTTGGAAGGAGGTGTCCAGGTGAAGACCTCGGGGGTTTCCGATTCCTGGTAGAGCGCCTTCATGTACTTAAGCGCTTCGATGGTTTGCTTGGAGTTGATGGTGACATGGCCGGATTCATCTTGCTCGGCTCCACCGAAGGACCAGAGCAAGGCGCGCATGGCCATGCTGGTATCGAGTTCCTGGGAAAGGCCCAAGCCGCAAGGGTGTCCGCTCTTGTCGCGGATTTTCTTTGCGCCGATGCGAAGATCGTCCCAGGTGTCGGGACCACTGGGAAAACCGGCATCGACCCACCAATCCTTATACCAATTGCCAGGGTCGGGAACGTAGGAATCGGAGAAAGCGAAGTAACGCTTGGTTTTCGGATTGTAGGTAGACTTGTGGGCCAGTTCGATTTTCTTGCCGTGGCGTTTCTCGACTTCCTGATAGACAGAAGTCATATCGACGGTCTGTTTCTCGTAGGCCGCCGGAGGAGAGAGCAGCATGAAGAGATCATGACCCTTCTTGGCGGAAGCTTCGGAAGCGGCCTTAGCGGGGAGGTCGACGAGATTGATGTGGTCGACAATGACGTTAGTATTGTTTTTCTGGCCCCACTGTTTACAAAAGGTGCCATCGAACCAGACGTCATAGGCCGGGACAAAGTGACTCCACTGCAGAATCTTTAGAGTTTTCTGTTGGGCGGCCGCACGCTCGGGAAAAAGCAAAGAAGGGCCAGCGCCAGCAGCGAGAGCGACAGCGCCACTGCCTGTAAGCTTTACGAAGTCGCGCCGAGAGAAGTGCTTGTTTTTCTTTTTTTCCATTTGGCCGCGCACCTTTCCAACTGCAATCGGGAATTTTGTACACGAAAGCCAACCCGGAGGTGGGGAATTGGATAATTCGCGGAGCGAGCGTGAGGTACGCCCGCTCGCGAGTTGACGAGATTAGAAGCTGAAGATGGCCCCACCCTCGCTGCGGATGTCTTTCCACAAGGCCTGAGGAACGCCTTCGAATAACGGGTATCCAGAAGCTTGGGTGTTCGCCCAGGTGCGATAGAGAGATTCCTCGAAGGAGAAGGAGAGCCACTTGTTAAGTTTGTAGTTGATGGTGCCGACGAGCATGCTTCCCTTTTGACGCGAGCCAGTGCCAGCAGCATGCGTCACGTCAGTTTGGTTGGCCACGTCCTGGCCGTACATCGCGTAAGCGGACCACCCGGCTTCGCGACCGTCAGGATTGGCATGGAACCAACGGGAGATTGGGAAACCCAATTGGCCGAAGCCGCCCTGGGCGCGGACCGGAAGCTGAGGGGCCACGACCGCGACTCCGTTGGCGTTAGTGCCAAGCACGACGGTGGAGGCACCATCAATGGAGAGGACACTCACGGTATTCGTGAGTCCGAAAGGTTGGTTGTAGTTGGAGAAGAGCTGGCCACCGAAATAGTATCGCAGGTCGCTGCCATTGTAGTACTTGCCAACGAACGTCAGCCAGCGAGTGGGCAATTGCCATTCCGCGTCCCAGCCCACGGTTGGGCTACTGACGTTGACACCCCTTGCAAACGTTGTTTTGTAGATAGCAGGAATGGTCGCGGAGGAGGTAATGGTTGACCCAAGCACGATGGCTCTGCGGTGCCCCTCTTCCCAACTGAAGATAATCTGCGCCGGAGATACGCCAGGAGCATGATCCAGTTGCCACTGCCCGACGATGCGCCCTTCCATCTGCGGAGAATTATTGTCCGGACCTTGGCGTTCGCCATAGCCCAGTTGATTGGAGAGATTGGCTGCGGAAGGAGTAAGACCGATGGCCGGCAGAACTACGGCCGTATCAACCAAAAATTGGAACTTCCCAAAATCGTGTGTATAGCCGAAGCGGAATTGCGGAGCGCGCTCGTAAAGATCGCCGAAGGCAATTCCGAGCCCGGTGGTTTCCAGCATATTGGGCAGGGTTGATGAGGTGAACGGAGTCCAATCCTGGCCAATCACTGTGGAGAACGTGTCTTTGTCGTTGATCCGGTAGTCCAGACGCCCATAGGCCAAGCGAATAGACGGATTGTACGAGCGAATCGAGGAGAGGTTCCTGTTGTCGGAACGGTTGAAGTTCCCTTCAAAATCCATTTCGAACTTCCCGGTCACAGTGAGGTTGGAGCTGCTGTCCAGCCACTCAAAGTTTGTGCCAAGGCGCGTGGAACGAGCTTTCACATGAAACTCTGGCGCGGCCGTAGGTCCGGTATCTCCCAGGAATCCGGGAAGTGGGAAATCGTCACCGCCCGGCGAGGAACTGTCGTTAATGAACGTGGCCTTGAGGAAGCCATACGGGGTGATTCCGATCCCAGCTAGTTTGATGGCGGCAGAGAGTTCGCCCTTTTTGATCCCACCTACCGGCAAAGGCCGGATAGGCGTGACGGCAGAAAGGGTGGACTGTGCCACGGAAGCAGTTTGACTGGTTGGTTGCTGTGCATCGGAGTTCGGTGCATCATTGGGCGAGCTTGAAGCCACAATCGGCGAGACGTTTGGGAGAGGAGCAGCAGTAGTCGAAGCACTACCCGCCGGGGCGTTGCCTGGAAGGTGATAGATAGCGGGAACTACTTGAGGCCCGGCGCCGCTCGTGTTCGAGGCGGTCACGAATCCCGGACTTCCCAACATCTGGTTGTAGTCTGTTTGCGAAATTACTCCCTTAGACAGAAGCAGTTTCGCGAGGCGTTGATCAGCATCGCTGGTAGACGATGCCTGGTTGAGTTGCGCTACTTCTTCCGCGGTGAGAATGCCCTTGGCTTGGAGAACACGAACAAGCGGACTAGCAGAAGGCTGGAGATTCCCTTGCTGCTGGGCGACCGCGTGCTGTGAGCAAACCAAGGACGTGAAGAGACAGATTGCTGAGCACACCACTAGCATACGTTTTCTTCCAGTCATTATGCTTACCCCCCTGCGACCCACGATTGGTTGTGTAGGTCAGATAACTAGACCAGAACGGGTCCCAAAACGTCCCGTTCATATACGCGTCGTCGCCACTTGTCAAGAAATCCTTTACATTTGCTAACCCTGGTAGTTTCTGGCCATCGTTGGCATGACGAGTAGGCTAGCCGGTGGACCCTAGCAGGGCAGTCGCGGTCACTTGAGCGAACTAGTCCATCAAAGGGCGGCCTATACCTATTTGTAATTCCGGGCAAACTTCTTGAGGAACTGCAGTGGACCGTGCTGGAACTAATACCAGACGCGAACAATGATTCGTTGTTTCGAAAATCTCCTTCCGCCTTGTTAGGCGAATCGCAGAAAGGCGTGCCTCCGATTGACCGCAGTTATTAACGCTTAATGTTTGGCTCTTGTTGCCCCCAGCGTAAGAATGGAGGGTCTTTACCCCGTCTTCCCAGAGGAACCCGAGGCTGATGAGGTTAGGGCCTAGCAAAGAACTCCGATCACAGTACAAAAGTAATTCCAGTTTTCTCCCAATGGATGCGGAGTCGGAGTTTGAGCAAAACCGACGATCAAGCCTCGATCGTCTTTGAGCGGGAATCCTGCTGCGCCGTTGGGCCCTCCGAGTGTGCCAAGGTCGGTGAGCACGGATAGGGTGCAACTCATTCGGCCTGGCTCGTTTTGCTCTCTAGCTGGACCAATTGAAGATCTTCAGACTTTTTATCGCCATCCCTTGCTCAGGCACGGGGAGTTGCGACCTAATCATAAACAGCGATCAAGCAGTCACCGCAACCTTCGTCACTCCGGAATTCTCCATGTCCGCGTCAGCCGCTGCGCCGAATCCGATCAGTCCTGGACAGAGTTCTTCCGCCAGTGTGGACATAGGTGCGGTGAATGGCTTCAACAGTTCTGTCTCGCTGGTCTGCTCGGTGCAACCTGCCCCTGCACATAAGCCACAGTGCTCAGTGAGTCCAGCTTCCATCGCGCCTGGCTCGACGGCAACCTTGACCGTCACCACCTCCGCGCCCACCGTGGCGCTGATTTCGCCATCCACGCGCTCTAGCCTGTTTTACGCGATGTGGCTGCCGGTGTTTGGCCTTACCGTGACGGGAATCGGCATCAACTCGAGACGGAACAGAAAGGCAAAATGGTTAGGCTTCTTGCTGTGCAGTCTGCTGTTCGCAGGTTTGCTCTTGCAGGTGGCCTGTGGCAGCGGCAGCACGACCGGTGGCGGCAGTCCCGGCACGCCAAAAGGTCAGTACACCATCACGGTCACTGGCACGTCGGGCTCGCTGCAGCACTCCACGAATGTAGTCCTTACGGTGCAATGAGGTCGGCAGTCTGTATGCGAGAAGGTTCGGCCTGGACGAAATGACTACCTACCGCCAGTAGGCCAAGAGATTTTTCACCAGAGATCAACGTCTAAATGACTGCCGTCGCAATGTTCGTAAGCTTCACAACATCCGCCCAGATAACTCGGGCGTGCTGAAGTTGGAATGCAACCGCGTACGTGCTTCAAGGACAAATGCTATGGCTCCTGCTCTGGTTCCTGACACTTTATGGGAGATGATTGAGCCACTCTTAGCCGTTGCCGAAACCCAAGCCGCAAGGCGGACGTCCCCGTATACCCGATCGAGTGTGCCTGAGAGGCATTGTGTTTGTCCTTCGCAGCGGCATTCCTTGGGAGATGTTGCCAAAGGAACTG
>Ga0307471_100000133_pt1 | contig 36093 bp, 27 predicted proteins | sample atmos_gasesAM3C__2_FD_204566 | JGI IMG/M metagenome (GOLD analysis project Ga0307471, IMG submission 204566) | Hardwood forest soil microbial communities from Morgan-Monroe State Forest, Indiana, United States - atmos_gasesAM3C_515 | ecosystem: Environmental > Terrestrial > Soil > Temperate... | reverse complement strand
CAAACTGACCCGCGTCGGGACCAACGCCGTCGACTATGAGGAGTCACTTCCCGGCGTCCCCAGCCTTCAGATCGGACCGTATGACGGAGCCGGCAACATCCCGGCAATCAACATCACGCTCGCCGCCGGCACCGACCACCAAGCGTTTTGCTACGACGAGCAGAACCGGCTGATCAATGCCGCTTCCACAGGCACGGTGACATGCCAAACCTTCAGTCCAGGCACCCTGACCGCGGCCAACTACAACCAGACCTTCGCCTACGACAACATGGGCCGGCTTACCAGCGGGCCAGTGGGGGCCTACTCGTATCCGACGAGCGGCCACATCCACGCCGCAACCGCGATCGGCAGCAGCTACAGCGCGGCATATGACGCTGCCGGCGATATGACTTGCCGCAACACCTCATCGACCCAGAACAGCAACTGTTCGAGCGGTGGCGGAACGGTTGGCGCCGTATTGGGCTACAACGTCGGCACTCAGCTTTCCACCTGGCAGAATCAAGCGTCGAATCCGACGAGCACGGCCAAATTCCTGTACGACGGCCAGGGCAACCGGGTTGAGCAGGTCAGCCTCGCCGGCGGGACCACGACCGCCACCGTCTACAGCGGCAACTTCGAGGAAGACTCGTCCTCTGACGGGGCCCGTACCTGGACCCAGACGACTTACTACTACGCCGATGGGCAGCGCTTGGCGCTTGCCACTCCCGGACAGGGATACACGGGTGGGATCTTCTACCACCTGGTTCCGGACCTGCTGGGCAGCACACAGCTGACATTCGACGCAAACGGCAATCTGACAGCCGCCGTCCTCTATGCGCCTTACGGGACGGTGAGATATTCGTCCGCCTCGATGCCCACTGACCGCGGCTTCACGGGCCAGATCGCGGACGGGACGAGTGGCCTGGATTACTACAACGCCCGCTATTACGATCCGACGGCCGGTCAGTTCGCCAGCGCCGACTCCGTCCTCGTTGGTGCAGGCTTTGACGTCTGGGGCCTATCGCGATATGCGTACGTCGAAGGCAATCCGGTCGCCCGGGCCGATCCGAGCGGGCATTGCTCATCCCTTGCGTGTTGGGAAGCCGTCAATGACCAGAATGCAACACAAGTTACCGGCCAGCTGAATAGCGCCGGTTCACAAGCGGCAATCAACGTATCGATCAACGCGGGCTACCAGTACGCCCAGACTCATCATTCTCGGACGAACAACAACGAAGTGCCCCCAGCTGTGGGCCTCGCGTTGGTAGGCACCATAGTCGCCAATCGAGCGAATGGTTTGTCATGGGAGAGGTGGCTCGCCCGCATGTACACCGCAAATGGCTATCACGTGGAATTTGCTAACTACGAGTGGTCGCCGATGGGGCCCCGATACCGCGACCTGAAGATCTACGACCAAGAAGGAAACTATCTAGGCCGAATTGAGGTGAAACAGATGTCGTCGCCCTACCCGGGTACCATGCAGGAAGTCAAGGATGCTTGGCTAAGTGCCAACGGAGAAGGTCCGACCCAAGTCGTCAGAATCAGGCAGGCTGGGCCCGCCCCGACAGATCCCGGAGCCAGTGTCAGTGTCGAAGCTGGATTTGAAGGTCTTCCAGAGGGGAACTCCGGATCGATCGAAGGCGGGGGCGGGTCATTCGAAGGCCCTGGCGGCGGGGACGTCGGAGGGGCGGGTGGGAGAGCTGGTGATGACTGGTGATCAGATTGAAGGTAGCAAGGTGCGATGGCGAGGTTTCCTCGCGCAGATGCGTCCGGACCTTGAACGCTATGGCTTTGGGTTCGACGGCGCACTTTTCGCACGCGACCTTGAAGACACCGTTCAGATCGTCGAGTATGCGCAACATGCTGACTCAAACGCTGCTTCGACGTACTTCACAGTGAACCTCGGCATCAACTCACGAAGACTACCGCCCCCGCCAGTGAGTCCGGACAAGCGAGTCTACCCCCAGAACGCTCATTGGCATACCAATGTGGTCAACCTCACGCCGAAAGCGCAAGCAGAGATAGTGTGGGAGCTGACCGATGCGAACTTAAGTGCTGTCGTTGCCATCCAAAGAGGAATCCTCGTAACCGTCATTAAACCGACCTTCGAGGCGCTCCGGACAGACGCTCAACTGCTGCTGGCTTGGCGGGAAGGCGGACAGCGAGCTGGGCTCAATCATGCGGAGCAGAGGGCGGCACTGATGGTTCGGCTTGCCCTCACGCTCGAGGGTGCTTCTGCAGCCGAGTCCGTTGGTCGTGAAATCTTGGACCGCTTCCGCGGGCATGTTTACGAGAAGAAGGTCCGGGCCGCGGTCGAGAAACTGCTGCCGAAGCTTGCCTCAAGCTGAACATTCGACACCTGGTTCGGCGCGTCCGATTGTTGCAGCGTCAAGCAAACCGCTCCAGATGAGCTCGCCAAGCCACGTAAAGTCCTTGCTCCCAGCGAATGCGCTGAACCGCCTGCCAGACCCATCAACTGCAGTGAGGCCCCGGGTTCAAAATCCCGGGCGCCCGACCAAATTTCGTATTCGGAATCGTCGCTTAGAGCTTTACAGCAAGCCTCTTCGAATCACAGCTGCGTCACAGATTTTCGCGTCGTCTTGTATATCTCTGAGATATACGGTATCGTAGCCACCGTGAGACGGCAGGCTGCAGGCCGATCAGCTCACGCCTGGTGAGTGGAGGCGGGAGGTGGGGTGCCTCGCCGGCGCGCCAGGCCGCTGCCTCAATTCGAGTGGGATGAAGACAACGAGGCGAAGCTGCTGCGCCGCCACGGTGTCTCCGCGCTGGAAGCCGAGCAGTGCTTCAGCAATCCGCACACCAAGCGCCGGCATAGAGACGCGTTGCTGATGCTTGGAGTGACGGGCGGCGGCCGGATGCTCTTCCTTGTATATGAGCAACGGCCGAATGCCGTCGTTCGGGTCTATAGCGCCAGGGAAATGAGCGACATGGAACGGCGAACCTACCGCCAGCTAGCCCGATGAGTCATGACCGCTGGGATTCCCTGCTCGAGCGTGATTGGTCTGCCGAGTGGGAGAGGCTGCCCGAGGCGCCGGAGCTGGTGCCGCGGCCCATGACGGCGCAGATCACACTGCGTTTGCCTGTTGCTTTGCTCGTCCGAATTAAGCGAGTCGCGGCGGCGCGGTCCCTTGCTTACCACGCGATGGCTCGATCGTGGATTGTCGATGGAATTCGGCAGTCAATCGTGCCCAGTGCTTCAGCTGCTTCGGAAGAACCACAGACTGAGCAGCTCAATCTCAAGCTCGACAACGAGATCCTAGACGCGCTCAAGGCGAGCGCCGATCAATTGCGTCGCCCTTACCACAGCGTGGCTCGGGAGTGGATCGAGGCGGCGATTGCTCGTGAGGAGGAGGCGCTTGGACTTGACCCAGTCAAAGCCGGACAACCTGCGATCAAAGACCTGATGGTCCTTTTGCTTCACGCCAACAACGAGCAAGGCCAGAACGCGATCCGTGGAATCACCCGGCTGCAGAAGCTGCTGTTTGTCATCGAGCAGAACCTGGCCAGCCAGAGTCGCTTCTACGCGTTCAACTATGGCCCCTTCAACGAGGAGGTCAATGACGCCGCCAACGCGTTGCGCCTCGCCGGCTTTCTACGCGGCGCTTCATCAGCTTCTGCGGAGCCTCCGACATTCGAGGCGATGATGGCGACAGTGTTCCAACGCTCCGGGCCGCATGAGGAGCCTGCGACCGAGGAATTCGCTCTCAACGAGGAGGGCCACCGCGCCGCGGAGGGGCTTCGGCAGTCGAGCCGCGCCTACGACCAGCTCTATGCCTACATTCAGCGGCTGCGATCGGAGTGGGACAAACCGAACCTTCTCCGTCGTGTCTACAAGACATGGCCCAAGTACGCGGAGCGCTCCCTGATCCGTGACCAGGTCGAAGGCCGGGACAAGCGGCGGAGATCGAGCTAGCACGTGTCAAGACCGCCACTGCACCACATCGTCCGGGTTCGTACTTCGGATGACCTGACCTACATCAGCCCCGGTTTGATGGACGAGGTCATGGTCAACGCCAATCAGCTTGAGAACAGTGCCCAGAGCACGGCAGCCTGCTTGTGGAAGACGACCCTGCCGTTTTCGGTTGATCCCGTGCTCTGGCGATTCCAGGTGCCCAGGTGGTGGCGCAACGAAAAAGGTGAGACCAAGCGCAACTACAACCGCCTCGCATCCGCCTATTCGGAGAAAACGTCGATCAAGATGGCCGCCGGTCCGCTCCTGGCGACAGTTGCGAGCGATGACGAGTGGCGAACCCTGGCCGGGAACGTAATCCGCTATCAGCGCAACCGCCTCCTCGTGGTTCCCACCCAGCTGGATTTTCTCGACGCGAGTCATCCCCGCGAGCTTCATCCCGCTCGTCTGATCACTCCCGGGCTGGTCGCTTATTCGCCCGAGGAAGATCGCATCAACCGGTTGCTGATCGAGGCGAGTGTCGATGTCGCCGGTGAACCGGTCGCGGCGCAGCTCATTGCTCCGATGGATCGCCTTCTAGACCCGGATCAACTTCGAGCCCTGCTCGCGTCTATGCCAACTGACGGCGTCAACTCGGTGTTCATCTGGACGCCCGAGGTCACCGAAGAGCAGTTGATAGCCGACCATGCGACCTTCGCCGCCGTCTCCCGTCTTGTTGCCGGTCTTGCCGATCGCGGTATTCCCGTCGGCCATCAATACGGCAGCTATGCGATTGCCGCACTTCATGACGCTGGCCTGGCCGCCGTCACTCATCACCTGGGCTGGGTTGACAAAGGCGAGCCGGCTGAAGAGCAGCGCTTCATGATGCGGTCCTGCCGGACATACGTGCCCGGCGTCCGATATTCCCTGCCCTTCTCTTACGCCGAGAACCTTGGCCGACATCTCAAGCCTGCCAAGTACACCAAGCGCTACTGTGAATGCAGGTTCTGCGTCGGAACCCTTGAAACCGGCGAGCACCCGCTCGACCTTCTACTGGAAGACCAGGTAGTTGTTCTCTCCGATCGGCGCAGACGGCAAATCCCGACCGCCCGGGCTGTTGCCGCCAACACCTGGCATTACCTTCTCAGCCGGCGTCTCGAGATACAAGCCTTCTCGAGCCTTCCGGCCGTTGAGGTGATCGAGCGCGATATTAATCGCGCCGCCGAGCTCACCGCTGATCGCGATACCAAACGGCTACGTGCGTTGGCGAAAGAGGTCCGGTCGGCCTAGCCGATGGCACAAGAGTGTCGGCTTCTTCGAGTTAGAGCGCGCTTAGCCTAGAGGCCCTTTTTGGTCACCTCTTCCGCCGCCCAGTGCGTGAACAGCGCGCCGAGAGCGGCTCCGACCGCTGCCCCGACCGGGCCGCCGATCGCCGCCCCCAGGGCGGCGCCGAAATCACCACCGATGAACGATCCGACGACCTTGGCTTCCTTGTCCGGCTGCTTTCGGTGGTTGCTCATTTGATTCCGACCTCGGTTAAGTTGATGTGGGAGTCTGTGTTGTCGAGGCCTTGACGCCCGACGCAAGTCTCTTGAGCGCCGCAATCGCCGGAGCGAAGAAGTACTCGCCTCCGGAGACGGTCACCAACTCTGTCAGGATCCCGAACGCGTGAATCGCGCCCGGCTGGTGTAGCGCGTCCTCGGCACCGTTATCGTGTTCACCCACCAGAGGATCCGGACCGTCTGCCGGTGTTCCCGGCGCCGGCGGTCCGTAGGGCTGGTTCTGGCCTGCCACCTGGCCGTTGGGGAAGTTGGGATTGTTCAGCCAGTTGGATTGCACGAGCTCGAATTGCCGGGCGACGTCGGCTACGAAAGAGACGAAGTGAAGGCCGCGTTCGGCTCCGTCGTCGCTCGCACCGGTGGGCAGCGGCTGCCCGAACGGTATGCCGCGGCGGATCATGCGGTGGCGCTGCGGGTTGTCGTTGTTGGGGTCAGGCGTCGTCTCATCGCGCGGAAACGCCTTACGCACGTGAGCGAAGCGCGGCGTCTTCAATCCCTCATCGTCGTTGAACGGAGCCGCCTTATAGACGAAGGCGTTGCTCTCATTGCCCGGCCCGGGATCGCTGTCGGGGTTGAGCTCAAGCGGAGCGCCGCTCGGCCAGCGGCCCGCCAGTTTGGCACCCAGGAGCGCGCCCGCCACTGGCGGGTTGGCGCCGTCCACGCCTTTGGCGAGCTGCTGGTTGTAGGCGGCCACGTTTTGCAGCAGCAGGCGATAGACCATGAAGCTGCCGTCGATCCAGAGGTCGCCGACGCTCGCCGTCTGCCCGAGCTCGTCTTGGTATCCGAGAATAAACTCGCCCGGCATCACGGGCTGCGGCTCACCCGCAGCCGGCGGATCGCCGAAACCATCAATCGCCGGCTGGGAGATCCCGTCCTTGGTCCCGAAGTGCTCGTGGCCGCGAAGCTGGTCGGGCAGCGTCCCACCGGGCAGCGTGGCCGCGATCTGGCATCCGACTTCCGAAATCAGATCCGAAAGAGTGGCGAGCGTTGAGTCCAGATCATCCCGGTCGTCCGAAGCGACCAGGATCACCGCGTCGACCCGATTCGGCGGTCGAAACTCGATCTTCCACTGGACGGGGGCGTCTTTCGCGTGAGTGTCGCCAATCACCAACGAGCGCGCGGCCATGCCCTGCTTGAAGGCGTTGGTGCCCTCGCCGGCCGGGAGTTCAGTGTCCAGATTGACGCCCAGCGTTTGGAATCCTGCCCCGCTGATCGCCAGCCCGATCCAGGTTGCTTCGATCACGCCTTCCTTGCCGTATCGCTGCCTGATCTCAGAGAAGAGGGCGTTGAAAGTACCGACCTCCCAGGCCGAGGCGACACGGTCCGCCAGTTTGGCGATCAAGGCGGTGCCCGACGCCTGGTCAGGAAAGGTTACGAAGATGAACTGCTGGTGGTCCTTACGGAAGCCGACCAGGCCGATGCCCTGGATGTTGTTCAGCTGATCCTGAGTGAATGCAACCATCAAACCCCGCCTTTACGCTTGGAATCTGTTGCGGCAAAGCGTCATTGCCGCGAAGCTGAGTATACCCCTGCGGAGAAGGTCGTTCATTGCAACTTTGCTGTTACACTCGCTCGCCGAGATGCCTCGGGAGCCTGACAACGGCTCTCACCACGTCCCTGAACAGCGTCCGCTTCTCCCCGCCGGCATCGAGGCGAGCGAGCTCGGACGCCTGATTCGGCAGGCACGGCTTGATCAGGGCCTGTCGTTGCGGCAGGCGGCAGAAGCCGCCAGCCTCAGCTTCAGCACGCTCTCACGGGTGGAGGCGGGAGCCCATCCGGACCTGACCAGCTTTCTCAAGCTGACCGCCTGGCTGGGGGTAAGTCCGGAGTCATTCCTCCGGCCGACGGCGACCAAGCAGGAGGTCGGCTCGCTCGAGGTCGTCGCCCACCACCTGATGACCGATCCAAGCCTCAGCCCTGAGGCGGCCCAGCAGATCCTCACCGTGGTGCGCGAGATGTACCGTGCGCTGGCCGCCAACCGTCAGCAAGCGCTGGCGCCGCCGCTGACGCTTCACCTGCGCGCGGCCTCGATCATGCGCCCGGGCGTTCCGGAGCGCCTGGCCTCGATCCTCAAACAGATGGATGCAGCCCTACGCCATCGGCCCCGGCGAGCTGATCGGACGGGTCGCCGCCCAGTCAGGAAATGACCCTCAAGCGAGGATTCAGGGCCAATGCGGAGAGGATGGCTCTGCAGATCAGACAGGACTTGGGCCTGCGGCCAATCGATCCGCTTGATCTTCGAGCCCTTGCCTCAAGACGCGGGGTAGAGATCGTCGCCGCCGACAGCCTGGTTCCGCGAGCCGAACTGGAGGAGCTGGAGCGGCTACAGGCGTTCGCGTTCTCGGCCTGCACCTTCGACGTCGACGGGACTCAGGTCATCGTTGTCAGCCCCTTGCGATCCGCCTCGCGCCAGACCAGCGACATCGCGCACGAGCTCTCGCACATCTTGCTGCGCCATCAGCTGACCGAGATTCGAGAGATCGCTGGCATCACATTCAGGACCTGCCGCACGGACCAAGAGGAAGAGGCCACCAGTCTCGGCGGCACCCTCTTGCTACCGAGGCCGTTGCTGATACGAGCTGTGAGTCGCGGAATGAGCATCGACCAGATCGCCAAGACCTATGGCGTGACCGCCGACATGGCGCGGTTTCGCGTCAATACCACCGGCGTCATCAAGCAGGTCAGCGCCCGCGCATCACGCCTCGGTTAGCTCGCGCCCGACGGGGTTTTGACAAGTGCTTTCCACCATCTCCGTTAAGTCTTGATTGCTTTTTCCCTAAACAGGGGCGGGCAACTACGATCGCCGTACTACCGTGGAACGAGGCGTACGCGGATCGGGGATTGCCGTCGATCCCGAACGGGTACGCAAAGCTAGAATCGCCGCCGGTCTCAGCCTCGGCGGGCTCGCTGGAGCGGACGTGTCTCGAACTTTCATCTTTCAAATCGAGCGAGGGATGGCTCGGCCATCACCTCCCGTGCTCGAGCTGATCTCGCGTCGCACCGGCAAGCCGATCAAGTATTTCTTGCATCCGTCGAGCACCATCACTGGCCAGGAAATCTCCCAAGAGCTTTCCAAGGTCGCGACTCGAGTGCGGCGTTTCATGGCGCTGGGCCACCTGAATCCGACCGAGCACGATGCCATGAAGCTGGTCGAGATGTCCCTCCGTCAAGGGGCGGCAGTGGCCAGACGCGTCCATACCCGATCAAATCAATAGCGGTCGGTTGCTCACCGACTTCAGCAACGACGAATTGCCTGCCGACCGTTAACTAATTCCTTCTTGACACATAACAGTTAGGCATCTACGCTCCCGGCAACTTTTCGGTTGCGGCCTGAGGTGGCGGTTCGCCGCCTCGGTTGGGAGGAAAAGGGATGAGCCCCAAGCGATCAGTCGTGCCTACGCGTCTGTCGGATCGACTGGGAGCATCGTTGCGAGCGCTGCTCGAGCACATCGTCGCGCCTCGACGCGTGAGCGCTCTGGGAGTTGCTGTCCCGGTTCTAGCCGCGCTTGCATTCCAACCGCTGACACCGGCGCAGGCCGCAGGTCTATGGTCGCGGTCCCCGCACGCTCAGGCCGTGCACACTTCAAAGCCGCAGCCCGGCAGCGATCCAGCCTACCAGCCGCCGGCCAAGCACGGCACCAACTACGTTGCGCCGACGCCGAAGGCGGAGTCGAAAACTACGGCGGCCGCCGAGAAGCTCAATCTCCGGACACGGAATTCGAGGACATACTCCAGCGGTGGCCGGCAGTTGACCACGCTGGTCTATCCGGAGTCGATCAACTATCGGGACGCGAGCGGCGCCTGGCAGGCGATCGACAACTCCCTGGTCAAAACCTCGGCGAAGGGTTACGCGGATCAGAGCACGGCCAATCGCTACACGGTCTACCTTCCGGCTGACATCGCAAGCCAGCCGATTCGGATCACGACCGGCTCCGGCTGGCTGACCTTCAGCCTTCACGGGGCCAAGGGCACCCTCACGATCTCGGGCTCAACGGCGACCTACCACAACGTGCTGCCTGGAGTCGATGTCGTGATCCAGGCTCAGGCGGACACCGTCGAGGAGAGCCTGGTCCTGCACGGCGCGGGCTCGCCGTCGCAGTTCACCTACGAAATCCAGGCCAGCTCGGGGTTGAAGCTGAAGGAGTCGGCCAAGGGCTTCACCGTTTTGGACGCCTCGGGACGCATCGTCTTCGGAATGACTGCGCCCGTGATGTTCGACAGCGCCAAGAATGGCGGCGCTCGTTCATCGGCGATCAGCGTCAGCGTCGACCCGAACAGCGAGGGCATATCCGTCGCGCTCAGGGCCGACTCTGCCTGGCTCGCCGACAGCAAGCGCCAGTGGCCGGTCACGGTCGATCCAACCTTCATTGTCGGCGAACTCCAGGACTGCTACGTCAACGCCGGCTCGCCCACCTTGTCCTTTTGCGGTCAGACCTCGCTCAACGCCGGCTTCGACGGTACCAAAGCCTCGCGTGCGCTGCTTCAGTTCAACCTCTCCGCGATCCCGACCACCGACATCGTGGTCAGCGCCAAGCTGCTGATGTATCTGGGCTCGACGACGACCAGCAATGCGACCTCGCTCGCCGTGTACCAGCTGACCCACACCTGGACCACCGGCGCGACCTGGAACGCCTACGACGGGATCAATGCCTGGACGACGCCCGGCGGCGACTTTAATGGCACTGCGGCGGCAACCATCAACGGTATCGCCGCCATCAACGCCTGGTACAGCTGGTCGCCGACCGCGCTGGTCCAGGGCTGGGTCAACGGCTCGATCGCCAACGACGGCGTGATCGTCAAAGAGCCGACCGAGAACGTCAACAACGTCCTGTCCTTCAACTCGGCGACGGCGACCAACCCGCCCTACCTGCAGGTCGTTCACCAGCAGGGCGGGGCCACCCCGGCGACCTACTCCTCGACCGTGCAGGCCGACAACCCAGTCGCTTACTGGCACATGGACGAGACATCGGGATCGAGCATGACCGACGCCGAGAACGCCGACTCCGGAACCTATCAGGGCGGGTTCACGCTGGCGCAGACACCACTGATCCAGCCGGCGAGTGGAAAATCGGTCAGTTTCAACGGCAGCACCGGGTACGCAACTGCTTCGACTCTCACTGCGCTTCAGGGCGACAACACGCGCAGCGTCGAGCTCTGGTTCCAGACTTCGTACAACGGCGGAGAACCGCTCTTCGACAGCGGTAGTGCGGGGTCTAACTATCAGAGCTTCGCCCTGCACGTCACCGGTCCCGGCACAGTTGGCGGAAACCCGGCGATCAATACGCCAGGTTTGATCCTGCATCTCTGGAACGAGGATGTCTACCTGCCGGATCTTTATCTGGCCAATGGCAAGCGCCACCACGTGGTTGTCACGCTTGCGGCCAACACCCTGTGGCTCTACGTCGACGGCACCGCGCCGGGCGGCTTCATATATCTGCCGACTGGATGGAGCACCGCCTATTTGTTGGCGCAGCCGTTCAACCTGCCAAATACCCCGAACACGACTGGGAATCCCATCCTGATCGGGGACACCGTCACGACCCTTGGCATCGGCTCCCAGTTCTTCAACGGCCAGTTCGACGAGGTCGCTGTCTACGGCAGCGCCTTGAGCCCAACCCAGGTCCAGAACCACTGGCAAGCCGGCAACGGCCTGCCATGGTTGCCGACCAGCATCAGCGCGACTGCGGGACAGAATCAGGTCACTGTCTCTTGGACGGCGCCGACGTTCAACGGAAGTGGCATCACCGGCTACGTGATCACGCCCCACGTCGGCAGTAGCCTGCGTACACCCATCACCTTCAACTCCTCGGCCACCAGCGAGACGATCAACAATCTGTCCGCCGGGACGAGCTACACGTTCAACGTGACCGCCATCAACAGCCTTGGTGCCGGCGTGCAATCGGCCTTGTCGAGTGCGGCCTCTCCAACTGGCGCGGCGATTCCGCTCTACGAGGACACCGTGCTCGCCGACTCGCCAGCCGGCTTCTGGTCGCTTGGAGAGACGAGTGGAACCGTCGCCACTGACCTCACCGGCTTTGCCGACGGCCAGGATCTGGGGGCCTACGCGCAGGGGGATTCGGGGCCGGTCATCAATCCCTCGAGCAAGGCCACCAACTTCAGCGGCGCCAATGCCTATGTTCGGCTCAACCACACCACCCCTCTGGAGCCGCCGGCGGTCAGCGTCGAAGCCTGGATCAAGCCGGCGTCGGTGCCAGCCAGCAACCAGATGCTCCTCGTATCGCCCCAGGGCGGAAACAGCGTCGGGTCCAACTACGGCTATGAGCTGTGGATCAACGGCGGCAGTGGGTCGGTGAGCTTTGGCATCACCACCGGCTCGATTAGCTCAAGCGCGGCGCTGCCAGTCGGAGTCTGGTCATACGTAGTTGGCACCAGTGACGGGACGGCAGTGCGCCTGTTTGTAAATGGCGTGAAGCAGAGCACTGGTGCGGCAGCGACCACCAACTACGGCGGCACACCCACCTTCGACGCTCAGGTCACTCGCTTTGGCTATGTTGGCGACCTCGCCGATGTCGCGGTCTACGGCACGGCCCTGAGCGCCTCGCAGATCGCCGGCCACTACGCGGCCGCTGGCTATGCCCCCGGCCCGGTATCCAACCTGGTGGCCACGGCGAGCACGAACTCGGCGAGCCTGACTTGGACCGCGCCTTCCTACGGCGGCACCAGCCCCATCAGCTCCTACACAATCACGCCGGTCGTAGATGGCAAGTCGAGCACGCCGGTCACGGTCAACGGGCCGGGGACCGGTGCCAACATCCCCAACCTCGCCGGAGGGGCCAACTACACATTCCAGGTGGCGCCGAATAATGCCAGTGGTGCGGGCGTGGTCGTCACCTCCGCCGCGGTCACAATTGGATCGTCCGCGGCCGGACCGGGCGGGTTCGGTACTTATCTGTTCCTGCGCAGTGGCCCCGGGAACGGGCAGGCATTCGCTCACTACGGATTCGTGAGCCGTAACAATGCGCCGGCCCTTTCGACCTGGACCCTTGAAGCTCGGATTTGGGGCATGGCCTACACGGCGACTACTGGCAGCCACGCAGCGCTCGGCTACCTTTCGGGAACCACCGACAACCCGACCGATCAGAACCCGATCGCCGGCCTCATTTTCGATTCCAGCGGCAATGCCACGTCGTTTGTGTGGCCCGGCGGCTCGTGCCCCTTGAATGCGGGCACATTCAGCGTCACCACGCCGGTGCACGTGGCGCTGACCTACGACGGCGCGACGGTTCGCGGCTTCATCAACGGCGGTTTGGTGAGTGGCTGCAGCCAGGCCGCCTCCGCATCGATTCCGGCCGCGCCCTTCGGCCTTATGGACAACTCGGGCATCGCCCAGTCCTACTTCGACGAGATCCGGGTGAGTTCTGGCGCCCGCTGGACCGCGCCATTCACGGTTCCCACAGCGCAGTACACAACCGATGGCAGCACCAGCATCCTCTGGCACTTCAACGACTACGCGATCAGCAAGCTGCCCTCGATCCAGATCCTCTCGGCTGACGGTGACGGAGTCAGCTTTGCAGGCGGTCAGGTTCCGTCAACCTACCGCGATGCCTCGGGCAACATCAACCACGCCAACACGATCTGGTCGAGTGGTGCCTCGAGCGTCCAAGGGAATCTCGATTGGTATCGCCCCTATTCGCTCGGCCAGGGCGTGACCGCAGACGAGCTAACCGGCGGCGAATCGAAATGGCTGTGCCCATGCACGATCAGCTCGACTGCGCGGCCGGTCAATGATGCAACCGGCGAGTTCTACCACACGTTTACGGACTTCCAGATTCCGGGTCGGGTCGAGCTCGACCTGAATCACACCTACTCTTCGTCGCGCGCAACCACGCTAGGGCCGCTCGGATATGGCTGGACCGACAATTACAACGAGTTCCTTACCTTCAGTCTTCCGAGCGGCGGCGGTGATGCCACTGTCCACGAGAGCAACGGTTCAGCCGTTTTGTTCACTCTGAACGGAGGCGTCTACTCGGGCCCGCCGAGCGAGCACGTGGCGCTCCAGAAGATCGGATCACTCTTCTTCCTCACCGATGCTGGCGACAACCAGGAAGTCTTCAACGCGCCAGATGCCAACAACATCGGTTGGCTCCACCAGTTGATCGATCACCACGGGGTGGCGAATCCCGGCGTGGCAGCGGCCTACACCCTGACTCTGGCCTACACCAGCGGAAAGCTGAGCAGCGTTACGGATCCAAACGGCCGGGCACTAACGTTTGCATACGACACGATCACCGGTTTCAACCGACTGACCGTCGCGGATAACGATTCGCCGTTGCGGTCGGTCGTTTTCTTGACGGATAACGTGCCAACCGACGTGACATACAACGATCTCATGCAGGTCACAGACGTCGCCGGCGGTCTGACCAAATTCACATACGTCAACTATGGCGGCGGCCAGTACCTGCAGACCATGACCGATCCCAACAACGGCGTGACCACCAACACTTACGACCCGACCAGTCACATGATTACTAAGCAGCAGGAGCCGATCACGACCCGGGCCACGACCTTCTCCTACTCGGGCGGGATCACGACCATCACCGATCCCAAGGGCAACGTGACCCAGGAGGAGTACCTCAACGGCATCATTCTCTCGAGGACGATCGGCTACGGCACCGCCCAGGCGGCGACCTGGACTTACGCCTTCGATCCGGCCGCGGTTGGCCTGACCGCGTCGGTCGGGCCGAACGGGGAGACGGTCACGACCACCCGCGACGCCAATGCCAATATCCTCAGCGAAACCGACGGCTTGGGGCGGACGACGACCTATACCTACAACTCGTTCAGCGAGCCGCTGACGATCCAGGATCCGACCCTGGTCACAACCACAAATACCTATTCCGCGACCGGCGATCTGGCCACGACCTCGCGGCCTTTAGTTGGCGGCAGCCAGGTTCAGACGGTGACCTACAACCACGCGGACAGCTCGCATCCGGGCGACACCACCTCGATGGTGGACGCCGACAACTTCACTTGGACCTACAGCTACGACTCGAACGGGTATCGCAACAGCGTCACCGATCCTTTGGGTGACAAGACGGCCTATGTCTTCAACGCCGACGGCTGGATGACTTCGTTGACGGCGCCGAACCAGTACATGACGCGGCAGGACACCTTCGTCCGCACCCCGGTCACCGGCTCCTGGGGAACCGCCACCGACGGCAACCTCTGGACCAAGCAGGCAGGTTCCGCGACCTATTCGACCACGGGTACCCAGGGCAAGATCGCCAAGCCGTCGAGCGACAGCTGGGAGAGCCTCGGTGCGGCGCTGGCCAACGACGGAGGAGAGGTGCTGGTTCGCTGGCAGGTCGCTGCCACCAGCGATAAGGCGGGCGCCGTTCTACGGCTGTCGTCCGGCGCGGCGACTTTCTATGGCGTGCGCTTCGATGGTGCCGGCCACGTCGAGCTCTTCGGCAAGTGGGGCGGTACGATCCACACCAACATCGGCAGCGCCCGGGTCAGCTACACCCCGGGCACGGCCCTACAGTGGTTTCGCTTCCGCGTCGCCGGCAGCAGCCTCTACTTCAAGGTCTGGGCCGACGGAACGCAGGAGCCGGCGAACTGGTCAGGCCAGACGACGGACACGAATGTCACCGGCGCCGGCTTCGCCGGCCTCTACAGCAACGCGACCACTACGACTGGGGTCAAGTTCGACCAGTTTTCCGCCAACCCTTACGCGACCACGACCTACACCTACAACTCCTTCGGCCAGCGCACCGGCCTGACCGACCCAGAGAACCACACCACCAGTTGGCACTACGATCCCAACCAGAATCTGGACCGCGTCACCGACGCGGACAACAATCTGACCACCGACGCCTACGACGCAGACAACGAGCTGACCCAGGTCAAGCGGGCCGACTCACCGCAGACCACCCTGACCACGGACTACAACCCCGACGGCACCGTCCTCGACCAGAAGGATGGCAAGGGCAATGCCATCCAGAGCTACCAGTACGACAGCTTGGCCCACGTCACGACGGTGACGGACGCGTTGAGCAGCGTGACGACCTACGTCTACGACGCCTACGGGAACATGCTGAGCAAGCAGGACCCGGCCGGTAACTGCGCCAGCCAGCCGGCTACCGGCTGCACGACCTACTCGTACGACGCGGCCAACCAGCTGACCCGAATCAACTACAGCGACGGCGTTACGCCCAGCGTCTCGGGCATCACGTACGACGGCGATGGCCAGCGCCTCAGCATGACCGACGGCACCGGCTCGAGTAGTTGGGGTTGGGACAGCCTGCACCGCATGGTCAGCTACCAAAACGGCAGTGGCGCCCAGGTGGCGTGGATCTACAACATGCGCAACCTGGCGACCACGATCACCTATCCCGGTTCGTTGAACGTCACGCAGGGCTACGACAACGCCGGGCGCTGGACCTCAGTTCAGGACTGGAACTCGACCACGACGAGCTTTGCCTACGACGCGAACTCCAACCTGACCACGGAGACCTTCCCGGCAGCCGCGGGAATCGTCGACACCTACACCTTCAATGCAGCCGACCAGATCATGCAGGCAACATCGGTCAAGTCAGGCAGCGCGATCCCGCCCTTCCCCTCGACCTACAGCCGCGACCCGAACAATCAACTGGCCAGTGACTCTTCGGCTGCCTCCGGCACCGGCTCCTATAAGTACACGGCCCTGAACCAAGTCTGCTACGCCGGATCGAGTAACACGAACGCCTGCTCCTCGCCGCCGACAGGAAGCCTTCCGTACACATATGACGCGGCTGACAATTTGACCAAGAAGGTAACCACTTTCCAGGCCTTCAACAACGCTGATGAGCTGTGCTGGACAGCGTCCAGCTCTGCCGCCTGCGGCAGCCCGCCCTCGGGCAAGACCACTTATACGTACGACACCCGTGGCAACCGTACCGCGGTCACTCCGACCACGGGCCAGGCCCAGACTCTGACCTACGATCAGGCCAATCGGTTGACGCAGTTCGCGGCCGCCAGCACTACAAGCTATGGCTACAACGGCGATGGGCTGCGCATGTGCAAATACACCGGGAGCTCCAGCACGCCGTGTTCGGCGGGGGGAACAAACCAATATTTGTGGAATGTTGCGGGGTCGGTACCGCTGCTCGTCAAGGATGGCTCGACGAACTATCTCTACGGTCCGGCCGGACTACCGCTCGAGCAAATTAGCGGCAGCACGGCCTTGTGGTACCACCACGATCAGATTGGGTCCACACGGCTGATAACGAACTCCACGGGAACCTCGCAGGCGACATATACGTACGATCCCTACGGCGGGCTTGCCTCGAACACAGGGTCTATCACGAACCCGCTACGGTTCACGGGTCAATACACAGACTTGGAATCTGGGTATCTCTACCTAAGGGCTCGATACTACGATCCAACAACAGCACAGTTCATCTCCGAAGATCCACTCACTAGGCAGACACCGTCCCCGTTTTCATACGCGGGCGATGACCCCCTCGACAAGATCGACCCCAATGGCATGAAGGAGCTTCCGTGCAGCCTCGCGACTAGTGCCTGCTACAAGAAGTACCCCAGAAGCACCGGAAGCATCCCGATCTTAACCGGCTGCGGCGTAGTAATCTCGCAAGCTTATGCCGGGGGCGTGGCATCTGTCCATGTCGACACATCGAATGACCCTGAGCCAGGATGGCTTCGGGTAATGAGCGGCGTGGAACTGACGGGCTTTGGCCTGTCCGCTGTAATCGGCGGCGGAGCAGTTGTTGTGGCCGGGATAGCCTATGCGCCAGCCACCTGGGGACTTTCACTTGTGGGAGTACCGCTTGGAGTCGGGATGTCGGTTGGCGGTCTCTTCACAATGGGCGTTGGCCTGCAACTATTGTTCGGGGGATAGTGAGGTGCCTAGGCGCAAACGATGAAGGTGACAATTATCGGGACCGTGATTTGGTGCCTCCTTGTCGTCGGTTTCTTCGCACTCAGCTTCGCTCTCGACTATGCCGCGATTGATAGCTTGATCTTCGGTAGCTGGGTCTTCATTGCTCTGATTGCCCTTCTCGAAATGCTGCTACCTGCTCAAGTAATTGCGTGGCGCAACGCCGAGGTTGCGGCCCGGCCGCCCCAGATGAAAGCGGTCGGGGCCAAGTTCAGTGAACTCTTCGGGATCAAGCACTCGGGTGACCCGACAAGCCAGAGGAACTTGCGAATCCTGGGTTTCGGCATCCTTCTGGGCGACTGCGCGATTATGTATGGACTCTACGTTTTCGTTCATACCTTGGTGCGATGAGGTTCGGTCCTGCATCAAGAACCTCGAGCTGCGTTTTGTGCTTCGGGATGCCTGAGGAACTGAGCGACCCCAGGTCGCCGGTCGTGTGGTTCGCCCGCTGACAATGTGGCCGAAGCTCGCCACGGACACCGATTCCAGGTGCAGGTGCAAGCCCACTCGATAGCTGCCGCCGCGTGAAAGGGCAACAAAACCGCGCGACCGCCCTAGTTCAGTACTGGCGTTCACAGTCCGTCATGGTCTGCGCGAGCCCGCTGAAATTCGCCAGGTCGGCAGTCATCTTGGCTGTCAGGACGGCTGCGTCTGATGACGCGCGGTCCCGAACCGTGTCGGTGCCGCGTCCGACAGCCTCCCGCGTCGTCATCAACGAATACCGAGATCGTCCAGCTTGGTGTCCTAGGTGACCCCCCATCGCCGTCCGGTGCTGAGACCTCGGGTCCTCACGGCGGCTCGACTCAGTCAGTAGTTATGGGCCGGGGTTCGATCGAACCATTTGACGATGGCACGCGGATGACTGACATCGTGGAATTCGAAGCGCCCGCCGGCTGGCTGGGACGCTTGGCCGAGCGATTTGTTCTATCCTCCTACGTCCGCGGTCTGACCCATCAACCGACCCGCACATCGTTGCCCAGCCGACGTGCTGACAATAAGTGGCAGTTATCAATAGGCAAAGCGTTCGGCCAAGGAAGACACCGGAGTCAAACGCTCAACGGGAAAGTCTAGATTTCACCGTGCGCGGTTATGAGCCCGCAAGGCTCTCCAGGGCGGCAACCTATCGGGACCCACGCGATTCTACAGAGGGGCTCCTGGCAGATCGAACAATCTCGCGCCGTACATGGATTTCGCGACCAGGTTTGCCCAGGCAGCGATGTGGTAGTAAATGAGTTCCGCTGCGCGATCGGATTCGTGTCTAACGCATGCTTGCAGAATCGCGGCATGCTCCTTCCGCCGAACCTTTGCCGATCGCTGAGACGTGGCGGCGAAGCGATACCGTTGACTCGTTTCCCAGAGCGGACGAATCAGTCTGATCAGCCACTTTGATTCCGCCGCCTCGTAGAGGGCGAAATGGAACGCAGTGTGCATGGCCCAGGTCTCAGCAGAGCTGTCATCTGGAGCCGCGTTGAGCGCGTCCAGGCGAGCGGACACTCGCTTCGCGGCCGACTCGGAGAACCTTTCCGCAGCGTGCCGCACGGCTAGCGGCTCCAACGTGATGCGCGCTTCGTAAACCTCTCGCAGGTCCTCCAAAGACGTCTCTGTCACGCGAGCACCTCGGTGCGGGACGTTTTCGGCCAGCCCAACAGCATCGAGATGACGAATTGCCTCGCGAATCGGCATTGGGCTCATGTCCAGAATGACTGCGAGGTCCTCGATTGGTAACCGTTCGCCCGGCCGCAACTGACCATTGATGATCGCTTCCCGAAGTGCGCCAAACGCTCGGTCCGCTAGAGTCCGTTGGGAGCCATTGAGTGCGTCATCTCGCTTGGTTAATGCGCCAAGCCTCGGAACGGTCAGACTCTCCTCACTCACGGCTCGGCTCCAGGTGAAATGCTACTTGTAAATCAATCGAGGTCGTCTGGCAATTCGTACCACTGGACGCGATCGCCCACTCTGGCACGGAGTCGGAAGCCCAAGCTTTTAGGCACTTCGACGAACGCGTCGAGGAGCTCGGCCGCGCTATTTCGAGCGGCCGGCTCATCCTCCACGAGGCGTTTCAGCGTGATGGTCGTAGTGCGCCACAAGCCCCAGTCTTGGCTTACCAGGCCGGTGAGGTAGGCCTTGTCGATGTGATCTCCAGGTCCATCCGCAATTTCATGCTCCTCGAGCAAGGCGCTGGCATCCTGACGATCCTTCGCATTCAGTTGAACCACCTGAAGTTTCGTCATCAGGAGGTCGCTGACCGTCAGCGTTGGAGAGTCGAGCGCCAGTCGCTCGCCAAGCCTGAGCTCGTGACACATGGTGAACGTTTCAACGAAGACATCCAGCTTGCCCGCCTGACCGTGAAAGATGAGCCGAGTCCTTCCGTGCACGGCATTGAAGCGTTGATCGGCCTCATAGCCAAGGCCGGGTAGCGCCCGAGCCAGTTGGCGCGCGTCGTTGCCTTTCACGAGAATGTCCAGATCCCCGATCGCTCGATATGGTCCGTCGCTCATGACCACAGGGCAATGCAGCGCGATTGCGGCGCCGCCGAAAAGCCGCGCTAGTACTCCACGGCTTTGCAGATGACGGATGAGCTGCTCACCAGCCTGAATTCTCTGGAGCGTTGCGTCTCTATCTTGAGCATTAAGCGCCACGGTCAAGCCGGCTTCCCTGGCCTCACGCTAACCGAATGCCCTGAGTGGGAGTTCGCGATAGGGACGGTTCGACAGAAGCTCCTCGTCAAGCTCGATTCCCAGCCCCGGCCCATCGGGAAGTTCCACGCAACCATTAACAACGTCGAGCGCGGCGCCGACGATAGAGCGAGTCGGCGAGTCGACAAAGTATTCACTAATAAGGAAGTTCGACATGCCCGCTGCGGCATGAAGAGTCGCCGCGAGCGAAATAGCCGTTGAGTTGTAGTTGTGAGGCGAGATTGCCACGGTATATGTCTCGGCCATGGCGGCGATCTGACACAGCTCGAGTATCCCCCCGCAGCTGCTGACGTCGGGGTTGATCATGTCCACAGCGCTCTGTGCGAATAGGTCGCGAAACTGGCCGCGCCCGTACAGCGTTTCGCCGGACACCACAGGAATTCGAGTTGAACGCCGGACCTCAGCCAGGGCAGCCACATTTTCAACGGCCACCGGCTCCTCCAACCAGTAAGGATCGAACTGTTCGAACACAGAGGCCATTCGAAGAGCACCCTTAGTCGACAGCCGGCGATGGCACTCGATCAACAGGTCAACCTCTGGGCCGACCGCCTCGCGCACAGACCGCACGCATTCCACGGCGGAGCGCTCCTCCTGGCGATCAATGTGAGCCCGCCAGGGTCCCGGAAATGGATCGAACTTGAGCGCCGTGTAGCCACGCTTTACCAGATCTCGCGCGGCGTCAACTAGCTCGGGTATGGGCTTGCGCCAGAGGTCGGAAGTCATGCTCCATCCGTTGGCATACACGCGGAATGAGGTGCGGAACTCGCCTCCGAGCAATTTGAAGATAGGCTGCCCGCACGAGCGGCCCAACACATCCCAATGGGCCAGTTCCAGTCCGCTGATTGCGGCAAACAGGTCCAGCGATCCTCGCTTGCCGGCGAAGTCCCGGACCGCATGGTGAGTGAACGGCTTTATAGCACTCGCATCGTGTCCAACCAGATAGCGCCCGAGCTGCTCGACAAAAGCGACCACGGCGTTCTCGCGGTCAGGAAACGTGTAGCACTCACCCCATCCGCGCACGCCTTCGTCGGTCTCAATACGCACGAAGACCCAGTTTTTGGAGCTACCGCTGTGAACGATGAACGGATCAACGCGTCGAATCGTCAACTTGGAAGCTGTCATGGCTCGGCGTACACCGCTTTCTGGGTGGTATAGAAACGCCGCGTTTCGAAACCTTGCTCCGCCGGCGCGTACGGAGTGCCAGAGTTGCGAAGGCCGTGGAAAGGCGCGTTCACAATCGTGCCCGTGGTGTGTCGGTTCACCCGCACAGTTCCGACATCGAGATCGCGAATATACCGACGCTTTGCGGCTTCGCTTCGAGTGAATATCGAAGCGGTAAGGCCATATTCAGTGGAATTCGCAAGTTCAACTGCGTGGTCATCGTCACGGGCCCGCATCAGTGCGGCCACCGGTGCGAACACCTCGGTCTGCGCAATCTGCATCGTGTCGGTTACGTTGCCAAGCAAGGTGGGTTCAAAGAAGTAGCCGCCGTTGTATTCCGGGCTGTCCAGTGGGCTGCCCCCGGCCAAGACGTGAGCACCCTCGCTCACAGCACCGTCAACTGCTTCTGAGGCACGACGAGAGGCTGTCGCAGTGATGAGCGGCCCGAGGTCGGACTCAGGTTTCATACCGTCGCCCACTCGAAGGGATCGGATCCCCGCGACGAGCAACTTCTCGAGCTCGTCATGGCACTCGTCCAGGGCGATGATCCGCCGCGTCGAAGTACACTTCTGGCCGGCCTCTGACATTGCTCCCCGGACTATGGCGGCGGCGGCGGCGCTCAAGTCGGCGTCCTCTCGCACGATGACCGGATTGTGCCCACCCATCTCAACCTGGGCCCGAACGCCGCGGTGTACCGCTGCGCCGAGAATCGTCTTTCCGACCGGGATCGAGCCGGTGAATGTGATCGCATTTACCTTCGGGTGCTCCACGATCGCAGCCCCTGTGGCCGCGTCACCGAACACAACGTTGAGGACTCCGGGGGGCAGACCTGCTTCCTGCAAGATTCCGGCGAGCAGAAACGCCGGTTGCGGATCAAGCTCCGAAGGCTTCCAGACGACAACATTGCCGTGAATCAGGGCCGGCGCCAGTTTGAAAGCGGACACCACGATCGGGAAGTTGAAGGGCGTGATGATCCCGACCACGCCCACAGGAAATGTTTCGGTCCAGACGTCCTCTGTCGGGGAGTCTGATGCGAACCGGTGCCCGGTCGGGGCCCAAGCCTGCGCGGCGTGGAAGCGGATCGTTTCGACGCCTCGCAAAACCTCTCCACGCGCGTCCCTTAATGGCTTCCCTTCGTCCGTTGTGAGACTCTCGGCGACTTCGGCCGCTTTGTCGCCGAGCAGATTGGCGGCACGCATCAGGATCTGGCCTCGGATTGGTGCTGGCGTGCCGGCCCAGGCGGCGAGAGCCCCATGCGCTGCCGATACGGCTTGGCCGACCTCGGCTGCCGTCGCTATCGGATACTCCACAGCAGAACCGTTCGGCCGCGCGGGGTTCTTGCTCTCCGCCAGCTTGGGACCGCGGACCCATTCGCCACTAACCAGGTGCGACACGGCGCGGGCGGCGGTCATTTGACTTCCGTGCTCCAGTAGTGGAACCGCTGCTCTTCGCGACGACGCTCGTAGGCAGACCTGAGCTGGCTCACGTCGGCGTGCTGCGAGACCTCAGCGGGTGCGATGTCCCACCACACGTCACTTCCCGTCGTCGTACGCCCGTTGTCAACAGTGACGACGATCAAACACGACCGGTCCTCTGCTCGCGCAGCAGCCAGTGCGTCTGACAGTTCCTCTTTCGTCGTGGCCCGATACACACACGCACCAAGTCCTTCACCGATGCGTCCAATGTCGAAATGGACGGCGTCACCAGTCGCGTACGTCTGGGGATCGCGAAAATCAAAGATGTTCGCGAAAGGACGAGCGACTAGGCTGCCTTCGAGACCTCGAATGGATCGCATGCCGTGGTTGTCACAGACGACGACGGTGATCTTGAGATGGTGCTGTACGGCAACCGCGACGTCGGATGGGCTGAGGATGAAGGTCGCGTCGCCCAGCAAGGCGAAAACTTCGCCTTCAGGCTGGGCCAGCCGGACGCCGATGGCTCCCGCGATGTCATAGCCCATACACGAGTTCCCGAACTCGATATGGCACTTTTTGTCGTCTTCCCTCTCCCAGAAGCGCATGACGTCGCCGGGCAGGGTTCCGGCTGAAGTGACCAGCGTATCTCCCGGCTGCGCCACCTCATTTAGCACGCCGACTGCCTCACTCTGCCGAAGGGGCGGGGCGGCCTCTGCGTCCAACGCTCGGGCCCTGATGCCCTTCCAATCGGATTTGACCTTTGCGATCTCGCCTTCGTAGTGGTAACTCGTTGTTGAGGACATGTCGGCGAGCATGCGGACTAGCTCGTGGAGGGTTTCGCGCAGATCGCCAACAACCGGGAGCGCGCCGTACTTGTTGGCATCTGCTGGATTGATGTTGAGGCCTACGAACTGAACATCCGGATTCTGGAACACCGATTGCGACCCGGTGATGAAGTCACTCAGCCGAGTGCCGGCACAGAGGACAAGGTCCGCTGCACGTGCGACGGCATTCGCGGCCGTCGTTCCACCAACTCCCAACCCTCCCAGCGCGAGCTCGTTGTCGCTAGGCATCAAGCCCTTGCCTGCGAATGTCTCGACAACTGGAATACGTGCACGTCTGGAGAGCTCGAGCAACTCTGCCTCGGCGCGCGAGTAGAAGACGCCGCCGCCCGCGACTATGACCGGGCGCTTTGCGGCCTTGATGCGCTCGGCTGCACTTTGGAGCGCTCCGGCCTCAGCTGCCGGGCGGGCAATGCTCCAGTGCCGAGGCTCGAAGAAGCTCGTCGGGAAGGCGAACGCTTCTACCTGCACATCTTGAGGCAGCGAAATAACCACGGGTCCGACTTCAACTGGGTCGGTAAGCGTCCGCATGGCTCGAGGCAGCGAATCGAGCAGCTGCTCGGGCCGTGTGATGCGATCGAAGAATCTCGCGACCGGCCGAAAGCAATCATTGACTGAGAGGTCGGCAGCCGCTGGATTCTCCAGGCCCTGCAGGATCGTCCCCTGCCGGCGCGTCGCGTAGGTGTCTGCCGGTAGCAACAGAACCGGAAGCCGGTTGATGTAGGCGCCGGCGGCCGCTGTAATCATGTTCGTCGATCCAGGTCCTATCGAGGTCGTACAGGCAAGCGTCGACTCTCGGCGCATCTGTTTCGCGTAGGCGGCAGCCGTATGCGCCATGCCTTGCTCGTTGCGCCCTTCAATGAAGAACATTTCGCCACGGTGCTCGTCGAGAGCCTGACCAATTCCCCCTGTGTTGCCGTGACCAAAAATGCCCAGGAAACCGGGGATGAGACGGATCGAATTACCGTCCCTGGTCGAATACTGGGCCGAGAGGTATCGGACCAGGGCCTGACTGACTGTCAGAACGGATCTGGACTGTTGGCTCATTGCAGCTCCTTTGTCGCCAGCACTGTCTCCCTCTCGGTGTCGCCAAGCACCAGCGCGCGGGCGACCGAGATGCTGAGTTTCACGGCGGCTGCCCAGCTTCCGTGCAGAACCTGCTTGAGCAGCCGCTTCGACTCGAATTCGACCGTAAGCGGCCCCTCGTATTTGGCCGCCGATAACTCGTGGAAGAACGACTCCCAGTCCACCAAACCCTCTCCCGGCATCAGAAACACAAAGTCGCGATCCTGGGCTCCCTCTTGGCCAGCCGCGTCCTTCAGATGGACATGCGTCACGATGCTGTGCCATCGCCTGATGAAGCCGGCCATATCGTCGCGCGTCAGCACGAAATGGCTGGGATCGACGGTCAACCCAAGTGAGGGATGCTGAAGCTTGGTCAGCGCGTAGTCGGCGCGATATGCGCTTCGCGCCAGTGTTCCCCACACGGGCTCGAGCGACACCTTGACGCTCGTATTGGCCGCGTGACTCAGGACGCTCTCGAGCGCCCTGAACGCGAGACCCCACGCTTCAAACTCCGATAGGTCCACCCCGACCTCAAGGGCGTCTGGGTTCCAGCGCTGGGGACCCGTGATCACGTCGATCGAACCGATGCCGGCTTCGGCGCACGCATCGATGGCGCGCTTAGTTCGGAGGACCCGCTCCTGCCATGCGGCAGGGTCGAGAGTCACGAAGTCCTCGGCAACTACGAACTGACCCACCCCCATGCCTGCCTGTTGGCTGCGCGCGACTAGGTCAAGGAGGACTCTTGGCCGATCTGCCAGAGGATCGAAGTGCGCGATTCCCCAGTCGATCGACTGGGCACCGGCTTCGGCCAGCACCTGGATGACTTTGTCAGCCGGCCAGCGGGTCATGTCCCCGTCGACGATGAATCCAATGCGTGGCGTCACCAGAGTCGGCCCCTCCATTCGTCGGCCTCGCGATACACGGTTTCGAGGAGGGCAATCACTTCCCGCCCTTGCGCCACTCCGACCGGAGGGAGCGCACCCTTCACGACTGACTCCAGGAATGCGTCGACGCTGCGAGAGATCGATTCTTCCCACCCACCGGAACCGGTTGGCTCCTCGCGCCACTCGGCGTGCTCAAAGCGGAGCAGCGACGGTCCCCTGCGGAAACCTACGTACTGGCTCTCGATGCCGGCGATAAAGAGACCGCCTTTGGTGCACACGATCTCGATCGAGTCATCGAAGTACCGGTCTGGAGCGAGAAAATTCGCTTCGATGATTCCCCTGGATCCGGAGGCGAACTCGAGACCGAGCAGTGCAAACTGCTCGCCCTCGCCGCGCGCCCTATCGAGATGCGCGTGGACCTTGGTGATGGGACCAAACAGCGCCATGGCCACGTACAGCCGATGAACCCCGGCATCAAACAGAATGCCGCCACCTGTTCGAGCTACATCCGAGCGCCATCCACCATACGGGCCGTCGGCGGCCAGGCGCATTCTCAGCAACACCGGCTCGCCGAGCTCGCCACTCTCGACCAGTTGCTTGGCACGCTCGTGCGGCGGATAGAAGAGCTCGTTGTGTGAAACCCCCAAAGAGCATCCGAACCGCTTCGCGCCCAGGTCCAGCTCGTCACACTGCGCGACCGTCAGGGCCAGTGGCTTCTCGACGATCACATGTTTGCCGGCTTCCATTGCCCGCAGCGCGAATGGAGCGTGGAGGTCGTGGGGCAGACAGATCGACACGACGTGAACGGAGTCATTTGCAAGTAGATCGTCGAAGTCGCCGTAAGTAGGTGCTTCGGCAATCTCAAGTGCGTGCTTACGGCAAGACTCGATCGGGTCGCACATCCCCGCCAAAATGCCGTTTGAGCTCGAAACGAGGGCCCTAACGTGATGAATGCCGATCGATCCCAGTCCAACGACACCTACTCCAAGGCGCTCGACTTTGCTGGGAGCGCTGCTGGTCATCCTGCGACCACCTGGTGTGACTCAACTCGATCACGGCCTAAGCCGATCAACGCGCCCCTAAGGATTCCGGTCGTGTATTCGGATCCGGGATTGACGCACAAGGTCCGGCCGAGCAGCTGCTCGGCCGCAGACTCATGAACATGACCGTGCAGCGCGAGTAGCGGCTGCGCTTCTTCGATCAGCTCACGGACAGCCCGGGAACCAACCGCTCGCATCTGCACCTCTCCTCCTCGCACCTCGAGTCGAAACTCTTCATTGATAGCGGGTGCCTGGTCGAGGCGAGTCCCATACGGGGGAGGGTGCAGGACCATGATCATCGAGCTGGTGTCGGAGACCTCTGCATACATGGACCTGATGTAACTGCCTAGTGCATCCTCATTCATCTCGCGGGGCGTGTGCCACGGCGTGGGATTGGAGTAGCCGGTGGTGACCATCTGGTGGTCTTCCAGGCTCACCAACTTGCCCTCCACAAACTCGACCTTGCTCGACCCTTGCAGGATCTCGTCGATCTGGAAGTAATCGTCGTTTCCGGGCGTGATGAAGCAGCGCACATTCGTGCCGACGAGCCTCTGCTCAGCCAGCTCCACCCAGCGGACGATGCTCTCCTTGACCACGGTAACGAAGAGCTGTTCGCGCTCTTCGTCGTTTTCCAGCTGCTCAAGCAAATCATGCGAGCCAACCAACGGGTACTGGCCACGGTCCCGGAGCAGGCGCTCCACGGCCGCCCGGCCCTCCTCGTCCAGCCCGGTATGCTCGCGTCCATCCACGATCGCGCGGTAACCGTCGGAGCACCTCTCGATAGGCACGACCGTCTTACCCGTGATGTCTCCACCGAGCACTAGATAGCCCGCTCCGTAAAAAGCGGCCGCGTTAAGGAATTTCCGGAAGCACCGCTCCGATCCGTGGATGTCCGTGGCAAAGAAGAGCTTTGCCACCTGGCCTCGGCGGGGCATCGTTGCCTCTGACCAGCCCGCTATTCCGGTGGGATCTGTCGATAGTTGAGTGTCAGGTCTATACCTTGCGATCGCCGATAGGCAACGGCGGCGTAGTACCAAAGAGCGCCGATGCCGAGCACGACGAAGGGTGCGACGATGGCCAGATGGAAATAGGAGATTCCGGGCAGAACATCGGAATCCAGCAATCCGATGTTCGTGTGGAAGATCAAGGCGAGCAGAATCGCCCCTAGGCCGATCACGATCGATCCCGCGCCGGCGACCGGCAGAATGTGTATTCCGCGGTACACGAGCTCGGCCTGCGTGCCGTTGTAGAGGTCAGGACGGCGGCTGCGAACGAGCACCGCCGAGATGCCCATGAAGATCATGGGCATGAACGCGAACAGGATTCCGATCGCGTAGACGGCGAAGAAGTTTGTGCTGTAGGCGACCCAGAGGCCAGCCACGATCGACAAGAAGTAGGTGACCACGATGGCGCCGACCGGCGTGTGGAACCGCTCGCTCACCGACGAGAGGAATCGTGGTGCCAGTCGGTCGAATGACCAGGCGAATACACATCTCTGGACGATCGCCGCATTGATGTACTGCGCTGGCAGGAACCATCCCAAGAAGGTAAGGGCGAGGAGGATCACCACTAGCGAGTTCTGGGCAACGAGCGCGGCAAAGTATGCGTAGCCGGCAGTCCCGACCAATCCGGCCTGGGCGAAGTTGCCGTTGAGAGCTGAAACATAGAACTCGTATCCAACCGTACGCATGAAGATGAATGTGCCCAGCATGACGAGCAGGCCCTGACCAAAGCCGGAACCCCAAAGCACTTGGAACTGGCGCTTGCGCTGGCCGGCCCGCTTGAATTCCGGTGCGAGATAGAAGCCGGTGAACACAAACAGAGCGTTGGCGGACATGTAATAGATGCCGCCGATGGTGTTTGAGACGGAATAACCATTCGAGGGGTATATGCCCTGAGATGCGCCCTTGGTCACCGTGTCTGCGTACGCGGTCGCACCACTGGTGTTGTTGATGATCTGGACAAATTGGTCGTGGCTCGTAAAAAGCAAAATCACCATATCGACCAGGAAGCCGACCATCGCGATCGCGAAAAGGATCGTCATGGCGCGCAAGATCACTCTTGTTCCGAGCAGCGCCAATACGGTGGTAATCGTGAGCACTCCGACCGCGACCAGAAACGTCTGGAATTGGTGCTGACCGTCGTTCGAAAAAGTCGCGGCCCACTCGGTCAGCGTCTTGTTGTTCAGCACGGTGCCCATGACGTTGAGCATGGGGGACACGCCCAGCGAGCCAAACCACCAGGCCCAAAGTCCAGAGGCGATACAGGCAGAAACGACCGCACCTAGGTTGGCGCCGAAACCAAGTGCCGGCGTCAGGATTCGGGAGTTGATCGTGTAATCGCCACCGACCTTCGGCATTGCGGCCGAAAGCAGGGCGACCATCGTCCAAACAAAGAAGCCACAAAGGAGTATGGCCAAGAGGTCTAAATAGAAGTTAGACCGGGGAAACAGGGTGAGGGTGAATAGTCCGAAGAGGACCGCAAGCCCCAGGGGCGTGGTGTTGGACGCTGAGAACTGGAGCATGTCGACGAGCCCCACCTCCCGGACGAGACCCGTCGCATTGCGCGCGTACTCCTGACGGAGCGCACCCGGTTTAGACGCCTTGGTTGCGGATTCCACCATGGCAGTTTCTCCTCCTGGTTCCCCGACCTGTGACCCACGGCCGGGCCTGCGAGGTAGGTTGCCACCGATTTGATCAAATGTCAAATATGCGCCCGAGAAGCTCGACTGAGTGCGGCGCACTGCTTGCCGGGTCTGCCAACTCTGGTCAGAAAACACGGTCGTGGCTCCAATTGAGGGGCTTTGCGGGTCAGCCGGAATCAATTCACAAGAGCCCTCGGGCTCGAGGATGTGGTTGATATCGTTCAAGTCCGCGGCTGAATTCGTTACCTGAACTGCTGTCGGAACGCGCGGTTCCACCAGATTCTCTGTCGCGCTGACCGGGCAAGCCACTTCCGAGCCAGTCCTAGGAACACGGGACCTACCTCGAACTCGATTGGGACTCTCCAACGTGCCTCTCCTGCAGTGGCGAAGTCGTCAACAAGTAGAGACCTGTCACGGCAGCGAGCCCGCCGGCGGCCAGCAGGGCCGTGACGTTAGTTGAATGGCGTGCAAGCGCGGCGATGGCATAGGGCGCGCCGATCCCAGAATATGCGAGGCAGTAGAAAGTCGATGCCAGCCGGGCACGCTCGTCCGGCCGCGCCAAGCGCTCGACGGCGGTAAGCCCCGTGGCGATCAGAATCCCATAGCCGGTGCCCAGGATGAGGGCGTCGAATAGTGCCAGCAAGGGACTGCGAAGGCCGACCGCCATCGCTCCCACGATGCAGCCAACTACGCAGCAGGCCAACCCGGCAGGCAGCCCAAAACGGGTCCGCCGATCCAACCACCTCGCGGCCGGCTGTGCCCCGATGCCGGTGGCGAGTGCAAGTGCTGTCACCAAACCCGCATACGCAATGGGGGCGGCGGGCACGCCGCTGCCGACCAGTGATGGAAGAGTGACGAAGGCGATAGTGACGCTTGCGAAGACCCACGGCGCCGCCGGCGCGGTCAGCTTCCAGAAGCGGACATCCGTGGACGGCCGCAACCATGCTATTGGCGCGGTTGGAACCCGCCCCACGTCAGGAGCAATCTCGGGCGCCAGTGAAGCGGCGCCCAGGATTGGAATCGTCAGGATGAGGTGAATCACGTAGGGCAGCACCGCTGGAGCTGGGCCCCACTGGGCAATTGCTCCCGATACGAGCGGCCCGAGTGCGAACCCGGCAGAGAGGCACGACGCTGCCCGCCTAGCGCCGGTTCCCGCAGGCTGATTCGAGGAGAGTTCGCGAACCCAAGCAGTGGCGGCAGTGAACGCCGCCCCGGCCGAAAGCCCGACGAGAACTCGCCCAAAATAGAGCGCCGCCGGGTAGCGGGCGCCAAGCATCAGGGTCAAGCTCGCGAACATGCTCGCCACGACCGCGGGCACGGCTACACGGCGTCTCCCGAAGCGATCGGCCAATGGCCCTCCCGCCAGAAAGCTCGGAATCAAGCCCACCGCGTAGGCGGCGAAGATGGCCGCGGTTGCAAGGTCGGAAAGGCCGAACTCGCGCTTGTACAGAAGCAGGAGGGGGGCGAAGTGGTTTGCTCCCCAGCCGGCGGCGAAAAGCAGACCTCCTGCTGGCAGCCAGCGAGCTCGGCTCACCTGTGCTGCGCGACTAGTTTCGTGACCGGAGTCGAGAGACGCAGCGGCGCTCTCGTGAGGCGCCGTGCTTCGCAGAGGTGAGCACCGCCTTTCGGTCGATTAGGCAACCAGCGAAGTGATCGCGTTGCCGGTTGCGTCGAGAACGTACCAGACGTCGTTGTAGCCCTGGCCGGCCACATCGCCTGCCTTGCTGTCTTTGATGAAGTAGTAGAGCGGATGGCCGTTGTACGTGACCATTGTTGACCCGTCGGTACGCGTCGAGATGCCGAGTTTGCTTGCCTCGATCCCGTCACCGCCCACTGGCGTTCGCGACGCCGTCAGAGGAGGCCAGTATTCCTCGCACCCCTCGTAGCAAGTGGAGTTGGTGTCCTTGTCGGCTGTGAAGAGATAGAGCGTGCGCCCCTCCGCGCCGACGAGGATGTTGCCAAGGCTCGTCTTCCGGAGGGAGACAATCGCTTGATCCTCGTCCCCGTCTTGATTGACCATTGTCATTCCCAAACCTCCTGACATGCCGTTACTGGGTCCAATCGCCCGGACGGGACGACATGTTTCGATGTTATGGGCGGCGCATTCAATCGGAATCAGCCGAAAGACCTGAACGTGCCTAATACAAACGGCCTACAAGCGACCTAACAACCCGTGCTCGATTCGTCTCAAATCCAACGACTTCAAGGAAGCGGTCGCTTTCATCGAACTGACCGACCCGGAGCCCTCTGCAGTCGTCAGTGAGCCGCTATCTGATCATGGCGTGCCAGCAGATTCTCTGCACCGCGTACCAGCTCCGCGACGATCTCGCCAGCCGGTTGCACGCCGTGAATGGCAGCAACTGACTGCCCGGCGTAGCAGGCCATGGCGGTAATCGTGCCCTGCATTTGGCGGGTCGGTGGAAATCCAAAGAAGCGTGGGATTGGATAGTGCGATCCGGACACTTCGATCTCGCCTATTGGCCGGTCCGGTAGTGCCTCGGCTAGGTCGAGCGCAGAGCGAACAACGCGATGTTTCGCGGGACACATCGGACAGTCGACCTCAAAGAGCGTCGTAAGGACACTGTCCTCCGCGCCCGCGGCTATCAATGCCTTGACATACTCCGGGTGGGCGTTGGACTCAGCGGCCGCAATGAAGCGAGTACCCATGCGCACGCCGGCGGCGCCCGCCTGCAACACGGCGGCGATGCTTCGCGCACTGCCAATTCCACCCGAAGCGAGGACCGGCACCGACACCGCATCTAGCACCCCCTCGAGGAGGGGCAACAAGCTGAGCTGGCCACGAAGGTGTCCTCCCGCCTCGATGCCCTGGGCACTGATGAAGTCGCACCCTGCCCTCTCAGCGCTGATCGCCTCGCGTACAGAACCTACTTGCCATGAGGCGAGAGCACCTTCGGCGTGCACCTGCTCGACCAGATCTGGGTCAGGGTCGCCCCAGAAGAAATCAACTACCCGCGCCCGCCGCGAGGCCATCATCAGAATCTCGGGATGGACATAAGGCAGAAGGAGGTTGACGCCGTACGGTTTCCCCGTGAGCTGTTCGAGCCTATCCAACCGCTGCTTGGCGACGGCGGGATCGGTCTGGACGAAGCTGATCTGACCCAGGGCGCCTGCTTCCGAGACCGCCGCGGCCAGCTCCGGGCTGACGACAGCTCCCATCCCAGCAAGCTGTATCGGCACAGTGCACCCGACCAGGCGGGTGAAATCTGTCTCAATCACTGCTCGCTCCAGTCAGCTCCAGGGAATGACGTGCTTTGACCGTCTGGGCAGCGCTTGCGTCCTGACCCTGACTTCGACCCCCCCTGTCGCCGGGCTGTACACGGTGAGCTGGAGATTCTGCGCAATGGCCCGCTGCTTCATGCCGCTGATCCCGAGATGTCCAGGATGATCAGCATCCAAGTCGAATCCGATGCCGTCGTCATCAATGACGAGCTCCACCTTGTCGCCCTCCGACACTAGATGCACTCTGACGGCGCGGGCCGAGGCGTGCTTCACGACGTTCTGAAGCGATTCCTGGGCAATTCGGTAGAGCGCTTCTTTGGCGGAGTTGTCAATGTCAGGTTCCGTTTCGGCCACGATCTCAACCTGGAGCTTCTGCCTTGCAGCGACCGCAGCAGCGAGGCGACGCAGCCCGGCGACCAGCCCTTCCTCGGCAACGCTCTCAGGCCTCAATCCGAAGATCAGCGAACGGAGCTCTACGAGCGCCGTCTCAGACTGATCGACGATGTAGTCGAGCGCCTCGATCAAGTGGTCACTATCTGGAATCCCGTGAGCGGTCCGTCGCGCTGCCTGGGCAGCCATCGCGATCCCATAAAGCCCTTGCAAGGCCGAGTCGTGCAGTTCCCGCGCCAGGCGTTGTCGTTCGTCTGAACGGGCGGTCTCGCCCGGCTCGTCACTTGGTGCTTTGCTCGACTCCGCCACCGTGCCCTCCTGAAACCGCGTCTCAACCCGCACCCAACCGATGGCGATCAAGCGAGTGCGCGGCCTTCGAGCATAATCGCCTACGTTCGAAATGGCCACGAAAACGTCGGGTGCTGAGCCGCGTCGCCGGGATCCGATCAAGGTCCTGGTGGTCGATGACCACTGGGTTGTACGGCAGGGCTTGCGGATGTTCCTCGATCAGGAGTCTGCGATCACGGTGGTCGGCGAGGCTTCCGATGGCCGCGAAGCGATTGAGGTGGCACGCAGGTTGAAGCCCGACGTGGTGCTGATGGACATCCTCATGCCACACGTGGATGGGATTGAGGCGATCACACGCATCAAGGCCGCGATGCCGCGCGTCGAGGTGATCGCCCTGACGAGCGTCTTGCAGGGCCGCAGCGTTTCGGACGCGATACAGGCCGGCGCCATCGGATACCTGATCAAGGACACGAGGGGTGACGAGCTGGTACGGGCAATTCAGGACGCTGCCGAGGGCAGAGTGCACCTGTCACCTGAAGCGGCGACCCGCTTGGCCAAGGATCTGCGGCAGCCCGAAGGTATGAAGTCACTGACGGAGCGCGAAACGTCGGTGCTGAGGCTCGTGGCGGAAGGCCTCGCCAACAAAGAGATCGCACGTCGTCTCGCCATAAGCGAAAGGACGGTGAAGGCGCACCTCAACAACATTTTTGCGAAGCTTGATGTACAGAGCCGGACGCAGGCGGCGCTACAGGCGATTCGCTCCGGCATTGCTCCGACAGTTGACGCGGACTAGGTCTTAGGTATTAGGCACAGCGCAACCATCGTCGAATAGACGGCGTCCATTTACCCACGCATCCTCGTTATGGAACTACACAGAAGGAGGATGCGATGCCTTACGTGACCGTGGGCCAGGAGAACTCTGGCGCGATCGACCTGTTCTATGAGGACCATGGATCGGGCAAGCCCGTTGTATTGATCCATGGCTACCCGTTGAGCGGGCGCTCGTGGGAGCGACAGACGCTGGCCCTGCTGCAGGAGGGATACCGAGTCGTCACCTACGACCGCCGTGGGTTTGGTAATTCGAGCCAACCCGCGACCGGATATGAGTACGACACGTTCGCAGAGGACCTAGACAAGCTCATCACCAAGCTCGACTTGCGTGACGCCGCGCTCGTTGGATTCTCGATGGGCGCCGGAGAGGTCGCTCGCTATATCGGCAAGCACGGAGCCGGCCGCGTCAGCAAGGCCGCGATTATCTCCGGGATTACTCCTTACCTGCTAAAGACAGCCGATAATCCCGGGCCGCTGGACCAAGCCGCGGTGCAGGGAATCCAGGGCGCGATCGCAAAGGATCGGCTCGCCTTTCTGACCGGCTGGAATCAAAACTTCTACAACCTCGACACGTTGCTCGGAACGCGCATCAGTGAAGAGGTCGTCCGGGACAGCTGGAACGTTGCTTCCGCAGCCTCACCGAAGGCAACCATCGATTGCCCAGCCAGCTGGCTCACCGACTTCCGCAACGACCTTTCTCAATTCAAGGTGCCCACGCTGGTAATGCACGGCGATGCCGACCGCGTTCTTCAAATCCCTGCAACGGCGACGCGGACTCATGAAGCAATCAAGGGAAGCCAGATCGTCGTGATCGAGGGCGCCCCCCACGGCCTCCTGGCGACGCACGCTGACGAGGTCAACCAGGCGCTGATCGGTTTTCTCGGCGGTCGGAATGTAGGCAACAAGGCGATGTCCCGCGCGGACGTCGCCTGAAGCATCAGGGAGGTTCTCACGGTGTCCAACCATTTCAGCGCCGGCGACCACGAGCATCCCTTCCAGTTTCCGGGGGGCGATGCCCGCCTCGACCTCACCGACCTGTTCGTCTTCACCGCACCTGGTAACCGCGAGCGGACCGTGCTGATCATGAACTCGAATCCCTTTCTCGAAGGCGCCGGGTTCCACCCGGACGCGATCTATCGATTCAACATCGACAACGACGGAGATTCGCTGGCCGATGCTGCCTTCAGTTTCACCTTCTCGGAGCTGAAAGACGGTCGGCAAACGGCAACGGCGCACTATGCCACGGGCCGCGACGCCCAAAGCCGTGAGCCCTTGGGCGCGGTGCTGATACAGGGCACGCCAGTCGGCTTCGATAAGAAGGCTGCACCCGTGGAAGTCGGCGGTGGCCGCCTGTTTGTGGGTACACGAAGCGACCCGTTCTTCGCCGACGCCGACAACGTTCTCGAGTGGTTGACCAAGGGTGCCCACGGGCTATTCGAGTGGAAGGGGAAGGACACATTCGGCGAGGGGAACGTCAACTCGATCGCGATGCAAGTACCCAACGACATGCTCGGCCCCGGTCCGCGCATCGGGGTCTGGCTGACGATCAGCTTGCGTAAGGACGGCAAGCTCGTTCCCATGGACCGGGAGGGCAACCCCTCGTTCAACCCGATCCTGAACCCGAACGAGATCAAGAACGACTTCAACGCGACGGATCCAATCGACGACGTCAAGAAGTTCGCGAAGCCTTTGTCAGCAGTGCTGGAAAGCCATGGCTACACCCCCGAGGCGGCAAGGGCTGCCGCGCTCACCGTTTTGCCTGACATTCTTCATTACGACCGCACCAAGCCGGCGCGCTATCCGAACGGGCGGACGCCCACCGACGATGTCTTCTCGTTGCGCTTCGCATTCATGACCAACGGGCAGATCAAACCTCAGCCCGTCAAGCCTCATGAGGACCTGTTGTCCGAGTTCCCGTTCATGGGGATTCCGCACCCGACAAAAGTGGCCGAGGGCGTTTGATGCAAGTCAAACGTCCTTACACGTCCAACTCGCCGATCAAAGGACATCAAGCATGAACATCATCGCCCGTTCGCACGCCCGGCCCCGACTGTTGGCAGTCGCCATCGCGGCCTTCAGCGCCGCTCTCTCAGTGTTGTTCGTCGGGGGGTACGCGTTAGCCTCCGGTTCAGGATCGAATACGCTGCCCGTCTCCTCAGCCCGGACCCCGGCCTGGAGTAACGGGAAGACCGTGACCGTCCAGTACCCGCAGAACTATTTCTGCGATCGGACGGTGACTGCAGTTCCCTT
>Ga0307471_100000132_pt1 | contig 36137 bp, 27 predicted proteins | sample atmos_gasesAM3C__2_FD_204566 | JGI IMG/M metagenome (GOLD analysis project Ga0307471, IMG submission 204566) | Hardwood forest soil microbial communities from Morgan-Monroe State Forest, Indiana, United States - atmos_gasesAM3C_515 | ecosystem: Environmental > Terrestrial > Soil > Temperate... | reverse complement strand
GTGTAAGCGCGCCATCGAGATCGACCCCGACTTCGGCAATCCCTACAACGACATTGGCGCGTACTTGATCGAGCAGGAGCGCTACGACGAGGCGATCCCCTGGCTCGAGCGCGCCATCGAAGCGCGCCGCTACGAACCGCGGCATTTTCCGCACTACAACCTGGGCCGCGCTTACTTGGGAAAAGAGATGTACTCGAACGCCATGCGCTGCTTCCAGGAAGCCCTCCAAATCGAGCCGCGCTATTCGCTCGCCCGCCAGGCCCTCGCCTCCCTCCGTCGCATGGTGAACTGAGCGCGAATTCCGATTTCTTTTGTAGAGGCCGGGCTTCAGCCCGGCTCTTTTCTCCTCTTCTTGTCGACAATCACTGCGTCGCTTCCTGCGCGGATGGCTTGACAACGCGGTCGTAAACCCATAGCAAAAGAACAGTGAGAACGCCAACCGCCGTAATCACCCACCAGACGTTCTCGGCCCTGCCTGATTCGCTTCGATGAACGAGATATCCCCCCAAAGCCCCGGCGATAAAATATCCAATTCCGATAGGAAGAAACGCACAGCCCATGTAAAGGCCCTGCTGACCGGAAGGCGCAAGGCGTGAGACGTATTCGTAATAACGCGAAACCTGCGTGATCTCGCCAACCGCTACGAAGACGAGCGTGACAACGAACGTGAGCATTGAGGAGTGGATCGCCGGAATGATCCAGGCCAGTCCGGTGATCAGGATTCCCAGATTCATTGCGGTGAGGGCCGGAAGCTTCCGCGTGAGAAAGGAAACCGCGATCTGGAAGCAAATTACGATAATGGCGTCAACAGAGAGAAGTAAGTCCGTGCTGGCGTTCGGGTCGATGTGCTTGCGAATGAACAGCGGCACGGAAATGTATTGCTGCCAGAACACTACAAAAAAGCCCGAGAAGATAATTAGGAAGGCAACGAAGCGGAAATTGCGAAGCACCACGAACATGTTTTTGATCGCTATCAGGATGCTTTCCACCTTTTGCTCCCCCGGTCGGACGGGTTCGCGGTAGAAAAAGAACGTCGCCCAAAACATCAAGAAAACGCTTAGGGAAGCCACACGGAAAACGTTCTCAATGCCCCACCCAAGCTGCTTCCGCACCAGGAAGGCCATAATAGGTCCGAGGGCGCCCCCGATGTTCACCAGCGTGTAGTAAATGGAATACCCGATGGAACGCACGTTTTCAGACGAGGCTCGAGCAGTTGTTCCCGCAACGCAGGGCTTCACAACCCCGGGCCCAAGCGCAGGAATCATTAGAATGGCCAGCACCAGCCATTTGTCTGTCAAAGCCATGCGCAAGGGCTGCATCCACGGTGCGGTGAGCGAGCCGAGAAGGAAATATCCAAGGGCCATGATAAGGTATGCAAACATCAAAGCCCGGCGGAAACCGAATCGATCAGCAAGTGTTCCGCCTAGGATCGGAAGGAACCAAACCACGAGACCAAACGTGCCAACGAGCCAGCCAGTGAGTTCGCTTGAGAATCGGAGTTGCTCGCTAAGATAGATGGCGAGAACGGCTGTGGTTCCATAGTAGGCGACACGCTCGAAAATCTCGGTGAAATTGGCCACCCAGAACGGCCGCTCGAACCCCTCGCGGATTTCCTTCAGCCTTTGCCCGAAGCTCATGAGGCCTCCCCGCTGCGCGCCGGGATAATAGTCGAGCACGCCGCGAAAATAAAGGAAGGAAAGGGGTTAGCCGGACTCTCGTTGCCCGCTTGCCCTCGCCCACAAACGCGCCCTCGGATCTGGCTGTAAGGAAAAGTCAGATTTCCCTTGACAGAACGTTATAGTTTGGTATAATAAAATGAATGGTTGAGCACGTTTCCGCCGTGCTAGTCACCTATGCCCCTACGCATCACCATCCTAATTCGCCCAAGATCACTCTGTGCCGTCCCATCATTCTTCATTAGCTCCAAAAACGCGCCCGTAACCCCTTTAGAATGCGCAGTTACACGGTTTCGGTCCGTAAGTCTTTTAGAATGCGCAGTTACAAAAACCCGTTCTCGTAAGTGCTTTAGAATGCGCAGTTACAAAAAAAGGTGGGGGGGAGGCATGGTTATGGTTAACTGGGCGCGCGATAGAACAACTCTCCCAAGGAAGTGCGATGAGCTGGACAATTCGAGTGGTGACTCGCGCGGTCTTGCTGTCTGCAACAGTCGGCGTTGCAGTGCAGTTGGCAGCAGGCCAGGAGGTAACACCGCCGGCAAAAGAGGAGCTTGCCGCGATCGCCGAGCGCGGCAAACTGCTCTATGAATACGACCAGGCCGCCTGGCACGCCAGCGATGCTGTGCAGATGGCGAACCCCAAGAACGTCGAAGGCCAGCGCTACATCGCGAGGAAGGAAAACGGGAAGTGGACCGTCGTCTTCGGGAAACTGAATGAGGATCGCAGCCGGTTCAGGATTTCCTATGAAGCGGAAGAGCAGGCGACGCTAAGGCAGTTTGCGGTGCGGCCGGAACCAGCCGACCGGGAGGATGAAGGATTTTTTCTCTACGCCGCCCGCGCCATCGAATTGGCCATGAAGGATTTTGGCGCAGCGAGCAGGCCTTACAACGTCGCTGTACTGCCAGCGCCTTCGGAGCAGCTCTACGTTTATCTGTATCCTGCGCAGACCAAGGCTCGCGTTTACCCGCTGGGCGGGGATGTGCGCAACCTGGTGAGCGCCGACGGCACGAAAATCCTGGAAAAACGCCAGATGCACAAAACCATCATTGAGAATCAGCCAACAAAGGGCACGAAAAAAGTAGTGGCGGGGTATCACACCCACGTTTTGAGCGATCTGCCGGAAGACACGGATGTATTTCACGTGCTCACACAGGATCCGCCCCTGCCGGAATTTGTGGGGACGCCTCACTTCACCTATCAAGTGAAGACCGACGGAACCATTCAGATGGAAGAGAAGAAGAAGCGCAAGAAATAGAGCGTTGATGTTCCCCTTGCGTATTCGCTTGTCGCTCGCTGGACGCGCTGCGGGGTGGTAACTGCTTGATGTGGCGACAATAGTTTCTTTTCTGGATCTTGCCTTTCGGGTTTAAGCTATGCAAGCACGAATTCGCCACAACCTTTTTCCCCAGGAGTCCGGTATGAGAATCTTGCGTCGCCAGGCCCCGTCTTCCGGCGCCGGAGCTGTTGTTTCTTATCCGTCTCCCACCTTGGTTGCTATCTACCGGAGGATCATGCCTCTACGCGGTTGCTTCGCAACTTTTCTTCTCGCGGCGGCACTTTTTTGCGTTGTGGTCCCGGTTGCACGCGCGCAAAACGGCGCGAACTCCGATCCGAATTATGTGGCGCTGCGCAACATCACGCTCGGCAGCGAAGCCGTGAGCGTCACAAACTTCGATCTAAAGAGGGACGCAGGAATATTTCATTTGCATTCCGGCACGGTCTGCTTTGTTCCTCCGGTAAACGGGAAAGTGACCGGAGCGGTTTTCGCAGGCGACGGCAACTTCGTTCTCAATCCTCCCACGGAAACAGAACGCAAAAGCCTAAAGTACCTAACCAAAGAAGATGAATTCAGCGAGAAGTTCGAGCGGCTGGTGCTTCGCTTCACGGATGGAACTTATGACGAAATAAAGAAGGCGGGCACGGCAGCATCTGGGAGCTGCGATGCAGGGCTGCTGAAAGACAGCCAGAATACGACTCGTCACAAGATCAGGCACAACCTGGAAGTCGAACTCCTCGAGGAGGTCCTCAGCCCGGAACCACGGGGCCTTTTCTGGGCGTTTATTCATGGCAAGCACTACAACGATAAGGAAATCTATTCTCTCGACCCGAATGCCAATTCGGACCAGGTGGATTTCTGGACCTACGACGAAAATAAGTGGGGCGACTGGGCATCCTTCAACTACACAGAGCCCCACGTGCGCGGCACGGTCGGCAGCATCGTTCGCATGGAACATCACGGGCTCGACACGACACTGGAGAAAAGCGGCGCTCTCTCTGGAAAGGCCGCTACAACCTTTATTTCCCTGCGCAATGGCCTCCGCGTGGTGCCGCTCTCTTTATTCCACACGCTACGCGTGCAGTCCGTGACTGCGGATGGCCAGCCGCTTTCTTTTATCCAGGAAGACAAGAATGATGACGCCGGTTTCGCGGTGATTCTCCCCAAACCGCTGGCTGCCGGAGAGAAATTCTCCATCACGACAACTTACGGCGGTAAAGAGGCCGTCAGCAACGAAGGCGGCGGCAACTATTTCCCCATCGCGCGTGACGATTGGTATCCCAACGGCACCAATCCCGGACTCGGCGAATACGCCTCCTATGACATGACGTTTCACATTCCCAAAGGCATGAAGATCGCCGCCACTGGCGCGCTGGTCAGCGAGTCCAACGAAGGCGGGCAAAACGTCAGCGTGTGGAAGAGCGAAACCCCACAAACCGTGGCTGGTTTCAGTTTTGGCCGATTCAAAGTAGAGGAAGCCAAGCTCACAAAGCCGGAGATATCCATCCGGTCTTTCGCGAACGAGGAATCACCTAACTGGGTGCAATCGTTGCAGCAGGCCACGAGTAGCACTCTTCCCGGCGAAAGCCCCATGACCGGCGTGGCTTTGGGAACCATGAGCACGACTTCGCTTAACAAAAAAGCCCTCGCCGAAGGCGAACTTGCCGAACAACTTTACTCGGATTATTTCGGCCCATCGTTGTTTACGCACCTGGAGCTGACCCAGCAGACCGCCTGCAACTTCGGGCAATCCTGGCCCGGACTTGTCTGGATTCCCATCTGCTATTACTTCGACACGACCGTTCGTCATCAATTGGGGATGGACTGGGGCGACCGCGGCTATTGGAAAGTAGTCACGCCGCATGAAGTGGCCCACCAATGGTGGGGACACACCGTAGGATTCAATTCGGGCCGCGATCAGTGGATGAGCGAAGGCTTCGCCGATATGTCGGCGTCTCTTTACCTCAGCATGATCGAAAAGGATCCTAAAAAGTTCCTCACGTTCTGGAATGACGAACGCGAATTGCTGCTGGAAAGAAATGCGCAAGGTTTTCGAGCCATCGACGCGGGGCCTCTGACAATGGGTTATCGCGCTGGAAATTCCCGCACCGGTGGGGGCATTACGCGCCGCCTCATTTATCCAAAGGGCGCGTATGTTCTTTACATGATTCGCATGATGATGCACGACAACCGCGAAGGAGATAAGCAATTCAAGGAAATGATGCAGGACTTCGCCAATACCTACCGCGGCAAAGCGGCAACGACTGAAGACTTCAAGGCGATCGTCGAAAAGCACATCACGCCGGACATGGACGCCGAAGGAAATCACAAGATGGACTGGTTTTTCAACGAATATGTGTATGGGACGCAACTGCCAACCTACAAGGCGGACTACTCGTTTGATTCGGCGGCAGACGGCACGATCACGATGAATCTGAGCGTCGTGCAGTCTGGGGTGGATGACAAGTTCCGCATGGTAGTGCCGGTTTACCTCGAACTAGCTGATGGAAGAATTGTGTTTCTTGGGAGATTGCGCATCGCTGGAAACAGTGCCGGGACAGCAAAGGTTCCCCTGAAGGGGCTGAAGGACAAACCACGCCGCGCGATAGTGAACTACTACGACGACGTGCTCGCCTCCCCCAACTAACTCACATTTCGCTGCTGCCTCGCTCCTGCTGGCTGCCAAATTTACCGGCAGCGTCAGAAGAGGCGCGAGTGGAAGGCGAGCGAAGCGGGAATGTGGGCGGCGAAGTAGCCGGGGTCGTGGCGGCCGGGATAAATGTGAAATTCGTGAGCGATTTTGCGCGCCGTGAGGATTTTGTCCAGCGCGGCGGCGCCAGCTTCGAACCCATAATCGTCCTGGTCGCCGCAATCGAAATAAATTTTCAGGCCGGCGAGATTCGCGGAGCGCACCAGGGTGAGAGGGCTGTTGGCATCCCAAAACGCGATATCGGGCGGAATCCCGAAAACCGCGCCGAGAACGCGGGAACGCGGTGATTGCGGGCCACTCACAAAAGCCGGAAGCTTCTCGATCAACGCGGCGCTATGCGCGCTAACGGAACTAAAAAGCTGGGGATGACGGAAAGCAAGATGCAGCGCGCCGTAGCCGCCCATCGAGACCCCGGAAATGGCGCGGTTGGCCCGGCCCGGTGACGCGCGATATTTCTTTTCGATGAACGGAAAAAATTCCCGCAACAGAAAATCCTCGTAGCGGCCTTTTCCGTCCTTGGAATTGATGTAGAAGCTCGCGCCGCCCGCCGGCGTGGCAATCAGAAAATCCTTCAGCTCGCCGCTCTCGCGCTGGTCTTCCACGAGATTCCAGAGGCCCGAATGCACGACAAATTGTTCGTTATCACCGAGCCCGTGCAACTCGTAGAGGATGGGAAAGTGTTTCTTCTTATCGGCATCAAACGAAGCCGGAAGCACGACGCAGTAGGAGACGCTGCGGGCAAGGATTTTGCTGGGGATGGCGTTGCATTCGACGCGGCCGGAAGCAACAGAAGAAGGGACATAAAGCAAGCAGAGGATGAAGAGAGTGGCGAGTGACGAGTAGCGAGCGGTGAGAACGAGAGAAGATAAAAAGCGGAAGAGAAAGCAGATCCCTCGCTGCGCTCGGGATGACATCTTCATTTGTAAACGCTCATGTTCATACAATCATTCTACTCATGGCTCGGCCTACTTTGGATACGGGCCAAATCTTGAGAGAAGCGGCGCCGACAATCACTCATAGCGGAGGGCCTGGACGGGGTCGAGGCGGGCGGCGCGCGACGCAGGGTAGAGTCCGGCGGCGAGACTAACGGCAACGGCGAAGCCAATGCCGCCAAGGACGAGCCACCACGGAACCGAAGAAATGTCCACGCCGGGAAGATTCTGGCGATGTAGATAGATGTTGGTTCCGAGAGTAAGCGAGCGGCCGATGAGCCAGCCAAGAAGCGTTCCGAAAACGCCGCCGAAGAGTCCCATGACTCCGGCTTCCACGAAGAACAGTTGCTTGACGTCACGGTCGGCGGCGCCGAGCGCTTTGAGGACGCCGATTTCGCGGCGGCGCTCGAGAATGGCCATCACGAGCGTGTTGATGATGCCGAGTGTAGCGACGGCGAGCGCGAGGCTTCCGAAAATGCCGAGAAGAAGATCGAACACGGAAAAGAAAATGCGCAGGCTCTTGGATGCGTCGAGAAGAGAGAAGACGCTGAAGCCGAGATCTTTGAGCTTGGCTTCGGTGGCTTCCACAAGCGATGGACTCTTCACGCGAACCGTGAGGCTGGAGTAAGTGGGCTTGTCGCTGGAAGAACCGCGCAGAATGTCGCGCAGGTCATTGACCTGTGCGGCGCGCAGAGTTTCCGCAATCGGCAAAGGAATGAGCAAGCGCCCACTGCCAAAACCGCCGAAGCCGGAAGCGGGCTCGGTTTCGACGACGCCGATGATGAGAAAATGCTTTTCTTTGGGGACGACAGAAAAGCCGCCGGAATTGGCGGCGGCATCACCCGCTTGCGCGGCCAGAGACTGCCGCTCTGCATAGCGCAGAATCAAATCCTTGCCAAGCAGCGAAGAGGTTTGTGGGCTCAGCTCTTTCGCAAATTCAGCTTGCAGGATGGTTTCGTCCGCATCCGGCGAAGAGAAAAAGTGGCCTTGCATGCCGTCGAAAGCGCCGCTGGATTTCGAAGATTCCGGCATGCCCGCAACCATGGTGGCGTAGGGCTTTCCGTCGTAGCGCACTTCGGTGAAGAAACGGATTTGTGGATAAACCTCGATCACGTTGGGCATGCGGGAAATTTCCGCGCGCGCATCCGCGTCGAGCAGGCGGGCTTTCGAAGCGGGAGCGCGCGTGGCGGGAGGGCCTCCTCCCGGCCCTCGGAGATTTGTTTTGGGCGTGACAAAAATCGAGTCGAAGAGGCCGCTTTTGGCAAGGCGGCTGGAGGCGAGCTGCTGGAGGCCGACGCCGAGAGAAAGCATGGCGACAAGCGACGCCACGCCGACGGCAACGCCGAGAGTCGTGAGCGAATTGCGCAAAACGGCTTCGCGAAGATTGCGGAAAGCGAGGTCGCTGAGGTCGCGAAGCTTCATCGCGCGGCTCCATTCGAAAGAAGTTTGCCGTCGCCCATGACGGCTAGGCGATCGGCAAAGCGCTCGGCGAGCGCGCGTTCGTGCGTGACCATGACGATGGTCATACCGGGGTTTTTCTGGATTTCGCGGAGCAGCGCGAGGATGGCTTCGCCGGTCGCGCTGTCGAGATTGCCGGTGGGCTCGTCGGCGAGAAGAATTTTGGGGCGATTGACCAACGCGCGCGCGATGGCGGTGCGCTGCTGTTCGCCGCCGGAAAGTTCGCTGGGGCGATGGCCGATGCGCTTTTCGAGACCAACGCGCTGGAGCGCTTCGCGGACGCGCGTGGCGCGCTCCGAACGATCGACTTCAGCGAGACGGAGCGGAAGCTCAACATTTTCTTCGAGCGTCATGCGCGGAAGAAGATTGAAAGATTGAAAAACCATGCCCACGGTTTGGCGGCGGTAGCGGGCGAGTGCGAGGGGGGACATTTTCGAGAGGTCCTGGCCCTGCGCGACGACTGCGCCGGAGCTAGGGCGGTCGAGGCCGGCGATGAGATTGAGCAGCGTGGATTTTCCGGAGCCGGAGCTCCCGAGGAGCGCGAGAAATTCGCCGGTCGGGACGGTAAGCGAGACGTCGTTGACCGCCCAAATGACAGATTCACCCATGGTGTATTGACGGGAGACAGATTCCAGGCGGATGGCGGGAGGAAGCTCGGTCATAAGTTGTGTGGCCATTCATAATACGACGGCCGGGGAGCGGAAATTTCAGGAAAGTTGGATGCCGGCTGGGACGGGCTTGAAGAAGGAAGGCACCTCCGAAAGAGTAAAACGGAATAGAATGCGGCGCGCGAGGAGAAAGCATGAAGAAACTGTGCTTTGGACTGATCGTGGTGTTATTCCTGGGCGGAGAGATTGCGGCCCAGAAACCGCCGCTTCTGCCGGAAAAGGACGTGGCGGCGCTGGCGAATGAATTGAGCGGGGAGACGGCCAAGCGAAATCTCGAGGGTCTGGCGCGGTTTCACCGGCAGCGGGGATCGCAAGGGTTTCATGCGGCGGCGGAACTGGTGGCGGAAAGGCTGCGAGCGTATGGACTGAGCGACGTAGCGATTCTGCAGTTTCCGGCGGACGGGAAGGTTTTTTATGGAACGCAGAGGTCACGACCGGCGTGGGACGCGGAGCAGGGCGTCTTGCTTGAGTTCGTGGAGCCGATCTATGGCGGCCAGGTTCCTTGCAGCAAGGAGATCGTAGATTCCGCACGACCAGGAGCAGACCTGACTTGCATAAAGCTCAACTCTAGGGGGATTGCAAATTTCGCGGCGGAGCCGATTGTGCTGGCGGAGGACAGCGAGAGCGCAGACGTTACCGCAGAGTTGGTGGATGTGGGCGAAGGAACGAAAGAGAGCGATTACGCGGGGAAAGATGTGAAGGGAAAGATTGTGCTGGCGAGTGCACAGCCGGGCGCAGTGCAGGATTTGGCGGTGGGGAAGTTTGGTGCGGTTGGGATTGTGAGCTATGCGCAGAACCAGAAGACGGCGTGGTGGGGCGAAGATGAGAACTTGATTCGATGGGGACATCTGGAGACGTTTTCGCCGAATAAGACCTTTGCGTTCATGGTGTCGCTAAAGACGGCGCGGGGATTGCGCGATCGGCTGGCGCACGGAGAGAAGATAACGCTGGATGCGGTGGTGAACGCGGGGCAGCATCCGGGGAATTATGAAGTCGTGACGGCTACGATTCCCGGAGCGGATGCAAAGTTAAAGGAGGAGGAGATTGCGTTTAGCTGCCACCTGGACCATCAGCGGCCCGGAGCAAATGACAATGCCAGCGGTTGCGTGACGATTCTGGAAGTGGCGCGGACACTGCAGAAGTTAATCGGCGAGGGCAAGCTAGCGCGGCCAGCGCGGACGATTCGGTTCATTTTTCCTCCAGAGATTGAAGGGACGATGGCCCTGCTGAATGGGAAAGCGGCAAGCTTCCAAACATGGGATATCGGAGAGGCTAGCGGTCCTCCGAACCGGCCGAAAGCTGTACGTCCACGACAGTTTCCCTCTGGTGCCCCCTTGGGTGGCTATTCAGGTAAGGAACTGGCGCAGCGCATTAAAGCCGTGGTGCACATGGACATGGTGGGAGGCGGGCCAGAGACGAAGGCCGTGTTCCACGTGACGCGCGGGCCGATGAGCTTGCCGAGCTTCGTGCACGATGTGGCTTGGGCGTTCGCGGAATGGGTGAACGAGGAGTCGTACAAATTTGCAGCCACTGGGAAGACAGATTATCCGATGGTGGCGCCGGAGGGCGGCAAGGAGCCGCTGCGCGCGGAGTATTCGGCGTATACGATGGGGAGCGACCACGATGTGTATCAGGATTCGTCGTTCGGGATTCCGGCGATTTATTTGAATGACTGGCCGGACCGCTACATTCACACGAATTTCGATTCGGCGGCGAATATTGATCCGACGAAGTTGAAGCGGGCAGCGTTCATTGGCGCGGCGAGCGGATACTACTTGGCAACGGCAGCAGGGAGTAATCTGACTCCACTAGCGGATCAGCTTTTCGTGGGCGGCATCGACCGGGACCGAGAAAGCTGGCGTCGCGGGAATGCGCTCTCTGATGAAGAGCTTCAAAATGCGACTCTTCAAGGTCTTGACTACACCAGTTGGGTCGCGGACTCGACAAAAGCCCTACTAGGAGTTTCCGATGAGGATGCCCGCTTCCTCTCTGAATACTTAACAACCTATCCGTGGCGAAAAGAAGAGAAGGCGATGACGGAGCCGCGGCCAAAAGCGGCCGGAAACGGACTTTTCAAGTTTGCGCGTAAGGCAGCACTGAAGGGTCCCCTGGCGGTGTTTGGGTATGACTATTTCGCGGAGCATGCGAAGACGGCAGCAGTGGCGACGCCGAAGTTACTAAATTACGAAGGACTGTGGGGCAGCGGCGAAGAGTACGCGTACGAGGTTCTGAATTTCGCGGATGGGAAGCGGAACGCGCAGGAGATCCGCGATGAGGTGTCGGCGGAGTATGGGCCGGTGCCGCTCGAATTGGTTGTGGAGTATTTGAAGGCGCTGGAGAAGATTGGGATTGTGGAAGGGGTGAAGTAAAGGAAGAACAGAACGAGAAGATTAAACGAGCACTAGAGTAAGCGGCCGCAATGGCGGTGGACTTGAGGAGGGCCAGATGCCAACCATTGAAGGGAAAGAGGGGCGGTTGTGGATTGACGCGTACGTGAAGAAGGCGGGCAAGTTTTCTGGAGTAATGAAGGCGGTGCGGGCGCTGGTGAAGAAAACGGCGGCAGACTGCGAGGAATACGTAAGTCCGTGGAAGACTCCCGCGTTTGATTCGAACGGACCGCTGTGCGTCTTTGTGCTGGGGAAAGAGCATGTAACGCTTGCATTTTTGCGGGGAGCGATGCTTCCCGATCCGGAGAAACTACTGGAGGGCAAGGCGAAGGGCGTGCGTAACGTAAGGCTGCGGAATCTGGGTGATGTGAAGCGGCCGGGAGTGAAGAGGTTGATTGCGGAAGCGGCGAAGTTGAACAAAAAGGATCCGCCGTCGGGGAAGATGGTGGGCATGGACAAAAGGCGGAAGAATGAAGGAAAGAAATGAGCAGCTGCACACGGGCTCGTGAGGTGGGAGGCGCAGACGCTTCGAAGCTGAGCGTAAACTGAACTCTGCCTGCGAAAGGCGGTCTATGGCACCGTGTGCTAGCATCGCAGGGTTGCGCGTAGGAGGCCGCCCGCCTCAGAGGCGGCCGCTACAGGAAGATTGATGGCAGCGACTATGAAAGCGTTGCGAAAAATGCAGCCCGCGCGGGGTCTGCAGATGGATACAGTTGCGGTGCCGGCGATCGGTCCCACCGACGTGCTGGTGCGCGTGAAGGCCGCTTCGATTTGCGGGACGGACCTGCACATCTATGGATGGGACCGCTGGTCGCAGGGGCGCATCAAGCCACCGTTGACGCTGGGGCACGAATTTTGCGGCACGGTGGAGAGGGTGGGGGACGAAGTCACGGCGGTGAAGCCGGGGGATTTCGTCAGCGCGGAGATGCACGTGAACTGCGGGCACTGCCGCCAGTGCCGGCTGGGGCAAGCGCACATTTGCCAGAATCTGCGAATTATCGGGATCGATCAAGACGGGGCGTTCGCGGATTTCGTCAGGATCCCGGCGACGAACATCTGGAAGCTCGATCCCGCGATTCCTGAGCATTACGGCGCGATCCTCGACCCGCTGGGGAACGCGGTGCACACCGTGTTGGCCGGGCCGATTGCGGGGGAAACCGTTTTGGTGACGGGTTGCGGGCCGATTGGGTTGATGTCCATTGCGGTGGCGAAAGCTTGTGGAAGCTCGACAGTTTTCGCAACAGAAACGAACGATGCGCGGCGCGCGATGGCAAAGAAAATGGGCGCGGACATTGCAATTAATCCCGCTGTGGAAGATACGGTGAAGCGAATCCTGAAAGAAACCGATGGTACCGGAGTCGACGCGCTTCTGGAAATGAGCGGCAATCCGCAGGCGATTCAGGAGGGATTCAAAGCACTTCGAGCAGGAGGCCGCGCTTCCCTGCTGGGGATTCCGACGGAAAACGTCCCGCTGGATCTGGTGAACGATGTAATTTTCAAAGGCGCGACGGTGCAAGGGATCTACGGGCGGCGAATGTATGAAACGTGGGTGCAGATGACGGCGCTGCTTAAGGCGGGCCGGTTGAATCTGGAGCCGCTCTTCGGGCAGCGGGCGCCGCTCGAGAAGTTCGAAGGCGCGTTTGCGAAATTGCACGAAGGATTGCCGGGGAAAATTCTGCTTTATCCCAACGGAGTCCGGCGCTGAACTTTTCAGTCTTCTTCACGTCGCCTTTCTTTCTTAAGAATTAGCAATAGGACTAAAACATGACATCGACCGTCGTCGCTCCTCCGCTTGCGGGAAAGACACTCGGCTCCGGCGCGAACAATTTTGTGATCGCGGAATGGCGCGACGCAGGCGGACCCGCGGGAGAACGACGGCTGATCGCTCCGCCACATATTCACCAGAGCGATGACGAAGCGTGGTACGTGATGGAAGGCACGATGTGCGTGCAAATGGGCGACAACGTGGTTGAAGCGCCCGCAGGTTCCGGCGTGCTTGTGCCGCGCGGGACTCCGCATACGTATTGGAATCCGGGCCCTGGGCCGACGCGGTATTTGCTGATTATGACCGCGAACATCCACCAGTTGATTCAGGACATACATGCAATGACGGAACGCACTCCTGCCGCGTTGGAAGCGGTATTCCGGAAGCATGATTCCGAGCTCGTGAAAGCCTGAAAAGCAATTCAGAGTTTGCCGCTAAGCCCGCGCTGGAGCACAATAGAGCCTCCCCCCGGCCGATGCCTACCATCAGGAGCGACAACATGTCGGAAACCGCCACATTGGCGACGAAGCAGAATCCGCTGCAGTACGTCACCGAGCAGTTGAACGAGCTGCGCACAAAGGGCGTGGCTCCGAAGCTGCGCATCCTTGAAGGCGAGCAGAGGCCCGTTTGCGTTTTCGATGGGCGGGAAGTGATCAATCTCGCCTCCAACAATTATCTGGGGCTGACTACGCACAAGGCGCTGCGCAAGGCCGCGTTGGACGCGGTGAAGCGATACGGCGCGGGCGCGGGAGCGGTTCGAACGATTGCCGGCACGATGAAGATCCACATGGAGCTGGAAGAGCAGATTGCGGCGTTCAAGAAAGTGGAAGCCTGTGTGGTGTTTCAATCGGGATTTACAGCGAATGCGGGAACCGTGTCAGCCGTGCTGGGCAAGGAAGACTTGATCGTCTCGGATGAATTGAATCATGCGTCCATCATTGATGGCGCGCGGCTTTCGAAAGCGACGATCAAGGTTTTCAAGCACAAAGATGTGCAGGACTGCGAGCGTATCCTTCAGGAGCATGCGAACTTTCCGGGGAAGAAGCTGATCATCACGGATGGCGTGTTTTCTATGGACGGCGACATCGCGCCGCTGCCGCAATTGTGCGACCTGGCAGAAAAATACAACTGCATCATGATGGTAGACGACGCGCATGCATCGGGCGTGCTGGGCGCAAACGGCCGCGGCACCGTGGACCATCACCAGTGCCACGGGCGCGTCCATATCCAAGTGGGGACTTTGAGCAAGGCGATTGGCGCGATGGGCGGATACGTTTGCGGCTCCCGCGACTTGATCGATTTCCTTTATTTGCGCGCGCGGCCGTTTCTGTTTTCGACTTCGCACCCGCCAGCCACGGTGGGAGCGTGCCAGGCGGCATTTACGCTGCTGGCGTCACCGGAAGGCGAAAGGCTGGTGAAAAAACTCTGGGCCAACACGAAGTTTTTCAAGCGCGAATTGAAGAAGCGCGGATTCCAGTTCAAAGCCAGCGAGACGCCGATTATTCCGATTCACGTGGGAGAGGCCGCGAAGGCGTTTGAGTTTTCGAAGAAGCTTTTTGAAGCCGGTGTATTCGCACCCGCCGTCGGTTACCCGATCGTCGCGGAAGGCAAAGCGCGGTTGCGAGCGATTGTCAGCGCGGCGCACAAGAGGGATCAGTTGCTTAAAGCGGCGGACACGCTGGCGGAGGTCGGCAAGTCCCTGGGTATTGTTTAGGAGTCGAACCCGCCTTTGGGCGGCCGAGTCTACCTTGTAAATCCTGCACGTTACGGGTCATTTCTCGCAGCCCAAAACAGGGATGTCTGTTCTTAACCTACTGAAACTACATGCCTTAAGTAGAGGCACGCAGTTTGCCTCTATCAGTGCGCTCTCTGGGCCCCCTTTTGTACGAGGGTAGTGGGGTTCAATTTTGGTCCTAAATAGAAGCAAATGAAGATGAGGAGGTCGAATGGCCATGTATCGCATTGGAATTTCAATTGTCGCAGGGACGCTCTTTGCCGCGGGGGCAGCGGCGCAACCGCAAGCAGGGGCGCAGGCGGGAGCACAGACTCAGACCAGCGGACAAGCGTCCGTCGAAGCGGGGAAAACGCAGGCTCAGGCTGGCGCGTCCAGCTCAACTTCGGCGGGGGCCGCAGCACAGAACGGGCAAGCCAATGCCGCGTTAGCCAGCGGAACAACGTTCAACGCGGAGTTGAGTTCTCCGGTGGACTCGAAGAAGTGCAAGCCGGGCGACGCGGTGAGCGGGAAAACCACCGAAGCCGTCAAGTCCGAAGGCAAGACGATCATCCCAAAAGGTTCGAAACTGGTGGGGCACGTTACCCAAGCTTCAGCGAGAGCCAAGGGCGAAGCGGAATCTTCGCTGGGGATCGTGTTTGATAAAGCGATCTTGAAGAACGGCGAAGGGATTCCGCTGAGTGTGGGGATTCAGGCGCTGGCGTCGGCGCAGAGCAGCGCTTCTGCAGCTGGCTCCGAGATGGATACGATGGGAGGGTTGAGCGGTTCAGCAGCAGGCTCCGGAGGCGGGCGCGGTGGGCTGGGCGGCGTGACTTCCGCGGCGGGCGGCGCCGTGGGCACGGTGACAAACACCGCGGCGAATGTCGGCGGAGCCGCGGGAGGAGCGGTGAATTCGACGGCGAACGCAGCGGGAAACGTTGCGGGAGCCTCGAAGGGAGCTGTAGGCGGCTTGAATGGCGCCGGGCAGCTCACTTCGAACAGCCAGGGCGTTTTCGGGTTGAACGGTCTGAACCTGAACGCTGCAGCATCGAATGCGACGCAAGGCACAGTAATCACTTCAGCCGGGAAGAACGTGCATCTCGACAGCGGCACGCGGATGTTGTTGGTAACGCAAGCGCAAGCTGGCTCCGGGGGCGAGTCGAAGCGCTCCGCGGAGGGCAAGCCGAATTCTAAGTCCGAGCAGAAGCCGGAAAAACCGTAGCGACTGCTCGCTTTCTTAGAGGCCGCGCGAGGAAATCAACATCGCGCGGCCTTCCTTATTTTGGGCGACCTCTCCACGTCAGCCGCAGCAGGAGCCAGCTACTTGTCCTTTGCTATACTCGCCCGATGGCTTCAGAATCAAAAAAACTGTTCCTCGTGGACGCGATGGCGCACGTTTACCGCGCGTTTTTTGCACCTATGCCGCAGCGGCTGACCGGGCCCAATGGCACACCCACGAACGTCCCGTTCCTTTTTGGAAATATTCTCAAACGTCTGATCAAAGATTATGAGCCGAAATACATTGGCGTCGTCTTCGACCCGCCTGGAGCCACGTTTCGCGACAAGCTGTTTGAAAAATACAAGGCGCAGCGCCAGCCCATGCCAGATGACATGCGCGTACAAATTCCTCTGGTGCGGAGACTCTGCGAAGCGATGCGGCTGCCTATGCTGGAAGAAAGAGGATACGAGGCGGACGACGTCATCGGGACCATCGCTACGCAAGCTGCGAAGCAAGGATTCGAAGTGTTCATCGTCAGCAACGACAAAGACATGATGCAGTTGGTGGGGAAAAATGTTCGGACGCTGAAGACGGGCTCCGGGGGATTGAAGGGCGACATACTTGTGGATGAAGCGAAGGTTAAGGAATTGCTAGGTGTGCCTGCGGAAAAAGTCGTGGACTACATGTCGCTCCTGGGAGATACGGTCGACAACATCCCCGGCGCGAAAGGAATCGGCGAAAAGGGTGCAGCGGAGTTAATCACCAAGTACGGAAGCGTCGAGAAAGCTCTGGATCACGCGGATGAAGTTTCGAATAAGCGGTACCGCGAAGCGCTGCAGCAGCAACGCGATCAGGTGATGATGTCCAAGCAGCTAGCCACGATTGCGACCGACGTGCCGCTGAAGCTCGATTTGCACGCGCTTGAGCGGCGAGAACCCGACGTGCCTGCCCTGGCGGCGCTTTATCGCGAGCTGGGCTTCAGCTCGCTGCTGAAAGAGTTGGGGACGAGTGCAGCCGCAGCGTCGGCACCGACCGCTTCCGCTACGGAGGTGAAAGCGGACTATGCGCAGTTGGCGAATGCTAGTGAATTTCGCGAGTACCTTAATAAGCTCCCGGCGAAACAGCCGCTGGCGATTTGGCTGAATCTCGATCCGGGCCAGCGGGAATCAGAAGGATTCGGAACGCGCATCACGGCGATCGAAGTTTCCTCAAAGGTCGGAGAAGGGTGGTCGGTCTGGGCGGACGAAAAAGGCGATACCCTGAAAGCGCTCGCGCCATTCCTCGAGGATGCGAAGCGGCCGAAAGTCCTGCACGATCCGAAGGTTTTCCAATTGCTGGCCGGGCGAACGGCCAACATCCAGCACGCCACGCAGCTCTATTCCTACCTGCTGCGCCCGACGACCGGGAATCACAATCTCGCGGACGTGGTGATGCGCCAGTTCAGTGCGATGCTGGCCGGCGGTCCTGGAGAACATGCCGACTATCTGCAGCGGCTTGCCCCGATGCTGCACGAACAAGTGAAAGAGCAAGGACTCGAAAAGGTCTACGAAGAGATCGATTTGCCGCTCGCGCCGGTGCTTGCGGAGATGGAACGGGTGGGGATTCGCGTCGAGCCAAAGGAACTCGACAAAATGTCGCAGGCCATGGACAAGGAGGTCCGGCGCCTGGAAAAAGAAATCTGGGAAATGGCGGGAGTGGAGTTCAACGTCAATTCGCCCCCGCAGCTCGCCGAGATTCTCTTTGGCAAATTGAATTTGCAGCCGAATGCGCGGCGAGGCAAAGCGAAAGCGCGCTCGACCGCGGCGGACGTCCTGGAGGAGCTGTCCGCGCAACATCCGATGCCCGCCAAGGTCATTGAATTCCGCGAAGTTTCCAAGCTGAAGTCCACTTACGTGGATGCGCTGCCGAAGCTCATTCACCCCGAAACCGGACGGCTGCATACCAGCTTCTCGCAGACGGGCACGGCCACGGGGCGGCTCAGCTCAAGCGACCCCAATCTACAAAACATCCCGATTCGCACAGAGCTGGGGCGGCAGATTCGCGCGGCGTTTGTCGCGGAAAAAGGCAAAATCCTGCTTTCCGCGGATTACTCGCAAATTGAACTCCGTGTGATGGCGCATTTTTCGAAAGATCCCGTGCTGGTAGAGGCGTTTCGCAACGGCGAGGACATTCACGCACGCACGGCGCAGGAAGTGTTTGGCGTTGGGCCCATGGCGCAAACCGCAGAGCATCGCCGCGCGGCCAAAGCCATCAACTTTGGGATTATCTACGGCCTGTCTCCTTTCGGCCTGGCGCAGCAATTGGGCATCGAGCAAAAAGAGGCCGCGCAGTTCATCAACGCTTATTTCACGCGGTATCGTGGTGTGAAAGAGTATTTGGACAGCGTTCTTGCCGAAACGCGCAAAACCGGCGTGGCCAAGACGCTCTTCGGGAGAATCCGTCCGATTACGGAGATTACTTCGCCCCAGGTACAACTGCGCAACTTTGCGGAACGCACCGCCCTTAATTCCCCGCTGCAAGGCACGGCTGCGGATCTCATCAAGATAGCCATGATCAACATCGACCGGCGGCTAGCCGAAGAAGAATTCGAGGCGAAAATGATTTTGCAGGTGCATGACGAACTCCTGTTCGAAGCTCCAGCGAAAGAATCGTCCAAACTGCAAAAACTGGTGAAGGAAGAGATGGAAGGCGTTTATAAGCTGGCGGTCCCGATTGTGGTGGAAATTGGCGTCGGTCCTAACTGGAGAGACTTGGACTGATTTTCGTTGTCTTGCAAACCTTCTTTCTAGTTGAACCTGATGGGACTCTTCATATCAACCGGGAGCCGAACCCAAGCATCCTAATTCTGTGTTTCAGATTCCAATAAAAGACGGTTGGCTCCAGGCCCCTTTGACTCAGAGACTGGCATTGCTGAAACAGAACTTCCACCTCCAGCCCAAAGCGAGGTACTTCATGCGCCGGGTGTTGCTTATACTCCTTGGGTTTGGCCTCATTTCCCTGCTCGGCGGCTGCGGTAGCACCAACTCTGTCATACAGCCCATGATTACTGTGTCGGTCTCGCCGCTTGCCGCAAGTGTTGGCGTTGGTCAGACTCAGACGTTTATTGCTACCGTGACGGAGAGCGCTAAGGGCGTGACCTGGACACTCACTCAAAGTGGAACGGCATGTTCGCCAGGGTGCGGCACGATTGCACCGACAACCACGGCGAGCGGCACGTCGTCAACCTACACAGCGCCAGCGACCGTGCCGGCCAATGCCGCCGTGACGGTAACAGCCACCTCCGTCGAGAACACTTTAAAGTCCGGCTCCGCCACAGCCACTGTCACCACGCAAACCAGTGGGCCAGTAGCGGTCTCTCCGGCCGCCGTTACGGTCGAAGTTTTCACTACGCAGCAGTTTTCAGCCACGATCAACGGCCAAACCAGCACGGCGGTCACCTGGCAAGTGAACGGAGTTACAGGGGGCAATACGACTACGGGAACGGTTTCTACAAGCGGCTTGTACAGTGCGCCGCATTCGATTTCGAACAGCATCATCCCGCCCAATGGCGCTCCCGTAACGGTGCAAATCAAGGCCGTCTCCACGGCGAACGCCTCGAATTCTGGAACTGCAACAGTGACCCTTGACGTACCAAACCAGCAGGCAGAGAACTCGCCCGTCGAGCTCGGAACTTCCGGGAGCAATGCGAAGGATACGATTACGAGTGGAGGGAAGACCACCTGCTGCGGCGGAACTTTAGGGTCCCTTGTAACTCGCGGCGGCACGCAATACATTCTCAGCGCGGATCACGTCTTGGCACGCAGCGGCGCAGGTACGGCGGGCGACCCGATTGTTCAACCCGGATTGATTGAAACCAATTGCTCGCCTTCGGGGACCTCGACGGTAGCCAATTTGACTCAAGGATCCTTCAACCTACAAAACCCTTCCTCGGCAACCGTGGATGCGGCCATTGCGCAGGTGGTCTCCGGAGCCGTTGGCACGAGCGGCAATATCCTCTTGCTGGGATCGAGCACTGACGCGAACGGTGTTCCCGCGGCAGGCGCGCCAAATGGTGGAAAAGGCCAAGCTGCGTCGGTCAATCTTCCCGTAGCAAAGTCCGGCCGTACGACCGGCCTGACGTGCTCGACAGTTGGGGCTACTAACGTGAATGTGTCCGTTGCATACTCGACCAATTGCGATGGCTCCGGTGCGAAATTCATGGTGATCTACGCGAATCAAATAAGCATCCTCGGCGGAGATTTCTCAGGAGGAGGCGACTCCGGCTCGCTGATCGTAACGCAGAGCAATGCGACTCCTGTCGCGCTGCTCTATGCCGGGTCGAACACAGACACGGTTGGCAATCCGGTTTCTGACGTGCTGAATTTCTTCGCCTCAGGAGGCAGTAGCGTCAGTTTTGTGGGCGCAGCGCGTACTGGTTCCGTGATTGGCTGCAGCTTGCCAGGGCCGCAGGCGGCCATGGCGGCGCGGCTCGCGGTACAAAAGGGAGTGCCCTCCACGGAAGCGCTCGTGCACGCGACAGCCGTGCGCGATGCGCATGGCGCAGAAATGCTAGGACATCCCGAAGTGCAAGCCGTAGGGGTGGGCGCAAGTTATAACCATCCGGGCGAGCCTGCGATTCTGCTTTTTGTCACAAAGGGGCAACCCCGCACGAACCTCCCTGCCGTGGTGGATGGCATTCCCACCCGCATCGTCGAAGGCGAGTCCTTCTTACAGCGTGGTCTGCTTTCATCCGAGGAGAGCACTGCGCTCGAGCAGTCCGCAGCCCCGCCACAACTGGTTTACTCGATCCCGGAAACAGAAGTTGCGCGCGTTAAGGTCGTGCATGCGGCGCATGTAGATGAATTGATGAAGATGAACGGCGTGCAGGGCGTCGGCATTACGTCCAGCGTGGATTCGCCCGGCGAGGCCGCGCTGATGATTTTCCTGATCGAAGGGGTGCCACACCCGGCCATTCCGCCCGTAATCGACGGCGTGAGAACACGCATCCGCGTGAGCAGCCGCTTCCAGGCGGGTCTCGAAGGGAACGGTCCCCAACGAGCCTGCTCCGTGCCGAAACCGAAAAGAAAGCGCCCGAGCCCGCAGCCAAATCATGGCTCTGCAAGCAATTAATTTGCAGCGCCGGCGTGGTTCTCCGGGCTCCACAACAAGGTTCGTTGCGTGAGGTAAGAGCCAAGAGCCATTCCTCGAACAATCGGCCCTCTTCGATGCAGCAGGCGGAAAACCAACACCCTCCGCTCCTATCTTAGAGCTTCCCTTCGCCCTGGGGCGGGCGTAGAATCCGGTCAAAATCAAGCCGAGTTCGCTCCTTCGGCGGTGCTCGACCTGTCAGGAGGATGCCATGCGTCGGACGCTTTTCGTTGCGAGTGCGCTGTTGCTCTGTGGAATTCTTTTCTCAAGACCAAATTTTACGCAGGAAAAGGCCGCATCTACAGAACCAAAAATGACGGATGAAGACATTGCTAAGAAGAACCCCATTGCTCTAACGGCGGAGAGTCTGGCGGAAGCGCGCAAATTCTTTGGCTACAATTGCGCGATGTGTCATGGGAAAAGCGGCGACGGAAAAGGCGACCTCGCTGCAGACATGAAACTTGAACTTCGGGACTGGCGTGATCCGGCTTCTCTTGAGAAGCTGACCGATGGCGAACTCTTTTGGATTATTAGTAACGGAAAAGGGAAAATGCCGGGAAATGGCGACCGCGATAAGGAAAGGATGCGCTGGAATTACGTGAACCTGGTGCGTTCCTTCGCGAAGAAAGACACAGCGGCTGCGGACAAACCCAAGACCGAGAACCCCCAGCCTTAGACCGATCGCTTCGACGCTTCCGATGAATGTTCTGCACCGCTGGCAAGATTGCACGCCCTACCCGGGCGTGACAGCTCATCCGCCCGTGATATCCTCGCATCTAGAATTCTGAAAGGAGTAAATGAATGGCCCACGCGCCGCAATTTTTGAAGCTGGTCAATGAATCGAAAAAGAAGGTCAAAGAAACGAATGTAGCCGAGGTCAAGCGCCGCATGGATGCGGGAGAGAAATTTCTTCTCGTGGACGTTCGTGAGGACAATGAGTGGGCCAACGGCCACCTTCCCGGAGCGATCCACCTGGGAAAAGGCATTATTGAACGCGACATCGAGCAGCAAGTGCCCGATACCAGCGCAAAACTCATCCTATACTGCGGCGGCGGATTCCGTTCTGCGCTGGCCGCCGACAATCTTCAAAAGATGGGCTACTCCAACGTGGAATCGATGGACGGCGGCTGGAAGGGCTGGGTGTCCGCCGGATTGCCAACAGCAAAAGGATAATTGCCGCAAAGAAGGAGTTCAGCTCATGCTTCAAAGATTGCTCGGAACTTGCGGCGTGCTTCTGCTTGTTGCTTTGGGCGGGAGGACCTGGCAATCAGAGCCGCAATCACCCGTGTTAGGGAGGGGTCAGGGCATTGATCACGTGGGTGTCGCGGTGCCCGATCTAAAAGCGGCAGAGCAAATATATCGTGATCGCTTGGGTTTCACCATTGGCGATGAAGGCAAACATCCAGGGGGCACAGCAAACGCGAGCGTCGATTTCAGCAATCATCAGTACCTCGAGCTGATCACCGTGTATGACCGCAAGCTCGCCACCAGACCAGCAGCGGCAATGATTGCCTCCTTTCTTGACAAACATGAGGGCGCAGTTTTCCTGGGGTTGCAGGCCTCCCCAATTGATCAGACGGCGGCGTATCTTCGCGGACGGGGCTTCGATGTCATTGGCCCAACTGAAGGAACCTGGATACCAGATGGGATGAAGGAGACACCACCGGCAGGGTGGAAGTCCGTATCTTTCAAGAATCCTCCCGTCCCTGGCGGCAGAATTTTTTTTATCGAGTACATCAATAAAGACTATTGGAAGAAACTAGAGGAGAAGTATCCAAATCTAAGGGAAGACCCTGCGAAGAAAATCCATGCGAACGGAGCTTTAGGGCTACGTGCTGTGTGGATGAGTGTAAAGGATCTCGACGAAGCTACGAAAGCATACGAGGCGGTTGGCCTTGTGGGCGGGGCAAGAATCCCGTTGCCTGCCATCGGAGCGACTGCGCAGGAAATTCGAGCCGGGAGCAATGGAACGATTTTGCTTGTGTCGCCGGCCGAACCGGACGGAGCGACCGCCAGGTTCTTATCGGATCGCGGAGAGTCAGTGATGGGCGTGAGCATCGAGGTGCAGAGTCTTGCGAAAACTCAGTCGGTTCTGAAAACGGGATTGCAACAAGATCTGGCAGAGTACTCTGGGCCGTACGGAAAGAGCCTTCTCGTGCCGGGCGAGTCCGCAGCAGGCGCCTGGATTGAGTTTTTCGAGAAAGGGAAATAAGAGAATCGGGATGTTTCGATTCTGGAAGAGTTCTGCAAATCAAGGTAGTCGCGGCCACCATTTACAAGGGGAAAAATGGCTGGGGCGGGAGGATTCGAACCTCCACCATCCTCATTAACAGTGAGGTGTCCTACCGATTGGACCACGCCCCAGCGGGCGGCTATCCCCGATGGTTGCGGGGAACGCTGAAGTAAGGTGGGCTCGGCCGCAGAAAAAGCGGGCAAGACTGTGTTTAAGATACCACGAATGCGCTGAACCGCGCGAGGCCCACGACAAAATTAAATCAAACAAAATTGCACCAAACGCTCGCTTGAAGTCATCAGAGGGTCAAGGAGGCACAAGTGCGAGAGCCCTGGCAACATTCAGGTCTTCCCCCGATACAGATTGCCAAAAACAGGTTCAAGGGTCCTCCATAAATTTGAATTTTTCATCCGAGAAGATATTTTCAAAGTTCACGAAGCAAAAAATTCCCCGAAAGAGTATCGCTATGGATGTTGCATTCCAGAAAGTTTTATTGGAAACTAGGCGGTCAAAGTTGGCCCGGGTTTTTGCACTTCCCGGTTAACACGTGGGACGCCCGAGCTTGGGGCCCATTCAGTGCGCTCCCCGCCAAGGTGCAAAAAACGAAGATGGCGCAGATTTTTCATCGAAGCACGAATTTCATCTCCAGATTTAGTGTCTTTTCGTTTCTTTTCATCATGGGGTTAGCTGTCTTGGCGGTGCTGGCCGCGGCGCGGTCCCCCTATTGGACGCGGCAGAACATTACTCGCGAGCAGCCGGTGCAGTTCAGCCACAAACATCACGTGGGAGACGATGGGATTGATTGCCGCTACTGCCACACCAGCGTGGAAACTTCCGCTTTTGCCGGGATTCCGCCCACGAAAACCTGCATGAATTGCCACTCGGTGCTCTTTAACAATGCTGGATACCTTGAGCCGGTTCGTGAAAGCTATCGTGACGATAAATCGATCCAGTGGGTGAGAATCCACCGGCTTGCGGATTTTGTTTATTTCAACCACAGCATTCACGTAAACAAAGGCGTGGGATGCAGCACCTGCCACGGACAAGTGGATCAAATGCCGCTGGTCTTCCAAGCCAACACGCTGTTGATGCAGTGGTGCGTGGATTGTCACAGGAATCCGGAAGCGGTACTGCGTGAAAGCCTTGAGGACGTCTACAACATGAATTGGAAGGCTCCGGACAACCAGCAAGAAATCGGAAAGAAACTCGCGCAGGAGCGAAACCTTCGGACAACGGCCGAGCTGAGCAGTTGCTCGACCTGTCACCGCTGATGAAACGTATGAGCGATCTAGAACACGCCGAGCACAAGGACGATAGGCCAGCTCCGGACGAGCATTGGGGCAACGCGTCTTCTGCGCAACGGCCGCTGGATCTGGCGGCCGTCCGTGCTCGGTTACAATCGAAAACTGGCAAGCAATATTGGCGCACTCTCGAAGAGCTTGCCGGCGATCCTGACTTTGAGGAACTGCTCCACCGCGAGTTTCCTCGCCAGGCGCCCTCGGAATGGGATGATTCTGTGGACCGGCGCGATTTCCTGAGGCTCATGGCCGCGTCGCTGGCGCTCGCGGGCCTATCCGGCTGCGGGCGCGCGCCGGAGCAATACATCGTTCCCTACGTCAAGCAACCGGATGGCGTGGTTCCCGGCAACCCGCAGTTTTATGCCACGGCCATGCCGTTCGGCGCCGACGCCGTTGGCCTGCTCGTGGAGAGTCATGAGGGGCGGCCAACCAAGATTGAAGGGAATCCCGACCATCCTTCGAGCCTTGGCGCAACCAATGCGTTTGCGCAAGCCTCTATCCTGGACCTTTACGATCCCGATCGCGCACAAACCGCAACCAAAGCGGGCGAGATTCAGACTTGGTCGCAGTTCCTGGACGCTGCGCAAGCTCTCGCCAGCACACTTCGCGCCACGCGGGGCGAGGGGTTCCGCATTCTGAGCGGAATCATCAATTCGCCCTTGCTTGCCGCGGATTTGCAAAACCTTCTGACTCTGTATCCCATGGCGAAATGGCACCAGTGGGAGCCTGCCGTTGGAGATGGAACGCGCGAGGGCGCAAAGCTCGCTTTCGAGAGTTACGTGAACACGGTGTATCGGCCGGAGAATGCGGAGGTCATCCTTTCACTTGACTCCGATTTCCTCGCCAGCGGGCCCGGCAATGTCCGCTATATGCGAGAGTTTTACCGGCGCCGGAAGCTGGATCAGTTCAGCGAGGCGGATAGGCTTGGCAAGGAAATGAGCCGCCTCTACGTCGTCGAGCCTACGCCGTCGGTGACCGGCTCGAGCGCGGACCACCGGTTGCCCCTGCGCAGCGCCGAAATCGAGCAGTTCGCCCGCGCCTTGGCGGCGAAGCTCGGCTTGGGAGGAAGCGGGAAAGTCGCCCACGATACCGAGAAGTGGCTCGATGCCGTAGTAAAGGATTTGAAGAAGTACCCCCGCCGCACTCTAGTGGTCGCGGGCGAACAGCAGCCTGCTGAAGTTCATGCTCTCGTTCACGCAATCAACGCGGCGCTCGGGAATGTCGGCGCCACGCTGTATTACACCGAGCCGGTCGAAGCGCACCCCGTCGACCACCTGGATTCGCTGCGCGAGCTTTGTGCAGACATCGACGCGGGCAAGGTCTCTAGCCTGCTGATTCTTGGCGTCAACCCCGTCTATACGGCACCGCACGACTTCGATTTTGCTTCCAAGCTGCGCTTTGACGAAAAGCTTAAAGGCAAAAAGATCGAGACAGTCATTCACGTCAGCCCGCATTTCGACGAGACTTCGCAATACTGCGACTGGCACGTCGCCGAATCGCATTACCTCGAAACTTGGGGGGATGCCCGCGCTTTCGACGGCACCGTCAGTGTCATTCAGCCGCTCATCGCACCGCTCTACCGCACGCATTCCGTGCACGAAGTTCTTGCGGCGTTTACCGACAAGCCCGGGCTCTCAGCTTACGATGCGGTTCGTGACCGCCTGAAGGCCGCGAATCCTTCCGGCGATTTCGAGAAATTCTGGCGCAAAACGCTGAATGACGGCGTGGTGGCTGGGACTGCATTTGCTCACACCAATGTTTCGCTGAAGTTTAATCCCGCGAGCCTTCCCCAGGCCAAGGAGAGTCCCTCCGGCGAACTCGAATTCCTTTTCCGCCCGGACCCCAGCATCTACGACGGTCGCTTCGCGAATAACGGCTGGCTCCAGGAATTGCCCAAGCCGGTCACCAAGCTCACCTGGGACAATGCCGCGCTGGTCAGCCCCAAGACCGCACAAGATCTCCAACTGACGCACAGCATCCCATCCCGCGGCGGTGAGCACGGCCAGATTCTCTCGAACGTCGTTGATATTTCGCTTTCCGGAAGCAAAGTCACCGCGGCGGCTTGGATCCTGCCCGGCCAGGCCGAAGGTGTTGTGGTTCTGCCGCTCGGCTACGGCCGCAAAAAAGCCGGTTACACCGGCACGAACAAGGGTTTCAACGCTTACGCGGTGCGCGCGTCGAACGCTCTCTGGGCCGCAAACGCACCCAGCGGCGTAATTCGAAAAACAGGTGACGATTACCCGCTTGCCTGCACGCAATACCACTTCAACATGGAAGGCCGCCACATCCTCGTTTCCGGTACGCTGGAGGAGTACCACAAGAATCCCAAGTTCGCTCATGAACATGAGGAACTTCCGGTAATAGACAACTCTCTTTACAAGGGTGAGGCGGAATTCCCGTACAACCGCGACAAATGGGCAATGGCTATTGACTTGAATAGCTGCAACGGCTGCAACGCCTGCGTCATCGCCTGCCAGGCGGAAAACAACATTGCGGTCGTCGGCAAAGATCAAGTGATGCGTGGCCGCGAAATGCACTGGATTCGTGTGGATCGGTACTATACGAACACCGTTTCTGCCACCAGCGGCCAATCCACCGGCGATCCCACCGAATACCAGCTGGCGCTTGATAACCCCGACACTTTCTTCCAGCCGGTTCCTTGCCAGCAGTGCGAAAACGCTCCCTGCGAGCAAGTCTGCCCTGTTGGCGCAACCGCGCACAGCGCCGAAGGCCTGAACGACATGACCTACAACCGCTGCATCGGCACGCGCTACTGCTCGAACAACTGCCCGTACAAAGTGCGCCGCTTCAATTTCCTGCGCTTCCAGGACTGGGAGACACCGCAGTTCAAGCTGATGCGCAATCCGGAAGTCACCGTGCGCAGCCGCGGCGTTATGGAAAAATGCACCTACTGCGTGCAGCGAATCAACAACGCGCGCATCGAATCGGAAAAAAGGAATGAGCCCATCGCCGATGGCGCCATCGCCACGGCCTGCGAACAAGCCTGCCCCTCGCAAGCCATCGTTTTCGGCAATGCCAATGACCCGAACAGTCGCGTCTCCAGATTGCGGGCTCAGCAGCGCAACTATCAGATTATGCCGGAGTTGAATTCGCGCCCGCGCACCACCTATCTTGCGGCGGTCCGCAATCCGAATCCTGAACTGGAGAACGCATGAGCGCCGGCCAACCGCCATTCGATTCTCCTGAGGTCCGCCGCCTGACACCGGTTTTGGGCCCGGGCCATACCTTCGGCTCGGTAACCGACAAAATCAGCTCGATCGTCCTCACCCGCCCCACCTCCCTCGGATGGTACATTGGCTTCGCGTTATCTTTTGGCTTCACCGGGTTGATGACCATCGCTATCGGCTGGCTATTCACCAAAGGTGTCGGCATCTGGGGCATCAACATTCCCATCGGCTGGGGATTCGCCATCGTCAACTTCGTATGGTGGATCGGTATCGGCCACGCCGGCACGCTCATCTCCGCCATCTTGTTCCTGCTGAATCAAAAGTGGCGCACTTCGATCAACCGTTTCGCCGAAGCGATGACGCTCTTCGCCGTTGCTTGCGCCGGCATCTTCCCGCTGATTCACACCGGGCGCCCCTGGATGGCGTTCTACATGTTCCCGTATCCCAGCACGATGGGCATCTGGCCGCAGTTTCGCAGCCCGCTCATCTGGGACGTCTTTGCAGTTTCCACCTACGGCACGGTTTCGCTGCTTTTCTGGTTCGTTGGGCTGATCCCGGATTTGGCGACCCTGCGCGACCACGCTACGACCAAAACAAAACAAATTATCTACGGCATGCTGGCCTTGGGCTGGCGCGGTTCCGTGCGCCACTGGCATCGCTACCAATCCGCTTATCTGCTCCTCGCTGGATTGGCCACGCCGCTCGTTCTCAGTGTGCACTCCGTGATCAGCTTCGACTTTGCCGTCGGAATTGTTCCTGGATGGCACACCACGATCTTTCCCCCCTACTTTGTCGCCGGCGCAATCTATTCCGGCTTCGCCATGGTGTTGTCCATCGCCATTCCTCTGCGGAAAGCGTACGGCGTTGAGGACTTCATTACCATGCGGCACCTCGACAACATGGCCAAAGTCATGCTCGCCACCGGCCTCATCGTGGCTTACGGCTACTTCTTCGAGTTTTTCCTGTCTCTTTACAGCGGCAACAAGTTCGACGTGTTCCTTGTGCAACAGCGGCTTCACGGCCCCTACTCTCATTTTTACTATGCCCTGATTTTGTGCAACATCCTGTTGCCGCAATCTCTTTGGTCTTACAAGTTGCGCCACAACGTGGCGTTTCTGTTCATCATGTCCCTCGTCGTCAACACCGGCATGTGGCTGGAGCGCTTCGTCATCGTCGTCATCAGCCTCACGCGCGATTTCATGCCTTCGGCCTGGGGCCGCTACCAGCCGACGTTCTGGGATTGGGCCACGTTCACCGGTACCATCGGATTCTTTGTCATGCTGCTCTTCCTGTTCGTGCGCGTTCTTCCGGCGATTTCCATCGCGGAAATGCGCGAACTTGTTGCTGAAACGTCCGAGGAAGAAAAGTAATGGAACAGCACCGTTCCCACATATTCGGGGTGATGGCGGAGTTCGATACTCCGGAGCAACTGATACACGCCGTGGAAAAGACTCGCGCCGCCGGCTATCACCGCATGGACGCATATACGCCTTTCCCTGTGGAAGGGCTTGCTCATGCCATGGGCCTGAAGCGCAATATGGTTCCATTCATTACGCTTCTTGGCGGCCTTGCAGGTGGTCTTGGCGGTTTTGGCTTCCAGTACTGGGTCAACGTGATCGCGTTCCCCATGAACATTGGGGGCCGCCCGCTCAACAGTTGGCCGGCCTTTATTCCCGTGACCTTCGAGCTGACTATCCTGGGCGCTTCCCTTTGTGCGGTGTTTGGGATGCTTGCGCTCAACCGCCTGCCTCAGCCGCACCATCCCGTTTTCAACGTGAAACGCTTCGTCCATGCCACGTCCGATCGCTTTTATCTCTTCATCGAGGCGCGCGACCCGAAATTCCACATCATGGACACGGTGCGCTTCCTTCAGGGGCTGCAACCCCACCACGTCAGCGAGGTGACCGATGACTAGCGCCTCGCGCGTTCTCATTGCGGCTTGCGCCGCGGCGGCGTTTCTTCTTTCCGGCGGATGCCGCTATCTCAAGCAAGACATGGCCAATCAGCCGAAAAATCTGCCCCTTTCTCCTTCGGATTTTTTCGAGGATGGCCGCTCGGAGAGGCCCTTGGTGGAGAACACCGTGGCACGCGGCTCGATTGCGGACGACGCGCTCTTCGTCCCCAAGGAGTCGAACGCTTTTCCGCTGCCTGTAAATCAGGAACTTCTCGATCGTGGCCAGAAACGCTACAAGATTTTCTGCACGCCTTGCCATGGCTTGCAGGGTGACGGCAACGGCATGATCTCCATGCGCGGCATGAAGCATCCGCCGAGCTTTCATCAGGACCGCCTCCGTCAGGCCCCAAACGGCTATTTCTTCGACAACATTACGAACGGCTTTGGCGCGATGTACGGCTATTCCGCGCAGATTCCTCCGCGCGACCGTTGGGCTATCATTGCCTACGTTCGTGCGTTGCAACTAAGCCGCAACGCCAAAGCGGCGGACCTGCCCGCGGAACTCCGCGAAAAGCTGAATCCGTCAGGAAGCGCCGAGGATTCGACGGGAGGCCATAACTGATGGCCGTGCAAGAATATCCCGCGCCGGAAAGCGTCAGCCGCCTGCAAACACGTGCGTTTGGCGTGGGCGCCATCGCCCTGCTGCTGGCGATTTACGGGGCTATCCACTCGCCGGAAACCTTTTTTCCTTCCTATTTGATGAGTTTCCTTCTGTTTCTGGGGCTTGCGCTTGGCTCTCTCGGTCTGGTCATGCTGCAACACTTGACCTCCGGCCATTGGGGAATCATCATCCGGCGTCCCCTCGAATCCGCCACCCGCACCCTCCCATTTCTTGCTATCGCCTTTTTGCCCATCGCCATTTTCGGGATGCGGTACCTTTATACCGGGCATGGAGATGATAAAGGCTGGCTGAACGCTCCAGCGTCGGGCGAAGGCGCGCTCTCCGCCTTTCAAAAGAACTATCTAACACACAATGGTTATTTGATTCGCGCGGTCATCTATTTTGCCGTGTGGCTCGCCCTGATGTTCATCTTCAACGTTTTGTCGAAACAGCAGGACATCAACCGTACGGATCGGGTGTTGCGGCAACGTTTTAAGATACTCGCCGGCCCCGGGATCATTCTCTATGTTTTTGCCATGAGCTTCGCCGCCATCGACTGGGTCATGTCCATCTCTCCGCACTGGGCTTCCACCATCTATGGATTTGTTTTTGTTGGTGCGCAGCTCATCTCCTCCCTTTCGCTCATGATTGCCGTGGTGGTGCTGCTCTCTCGTACTGAGCCCTTTGCCAGCGTCCTTCAGCCGCGGCATCTCCACGACTTGGGCAAGCTGCTTCTCGCATTTGTGATGCTTTGGGCCTATTTCGATTTCTCCCAACTGCTCATCGTCTGGTCCGGCAACCAGCCCGAAGAGATCAGCTTCTACCGCACGAGGCTGTATGGCCAATGGGGCGTCGTCGCCGTGATCGTGGTCGTCTTCCACTTCTTTGTTCCCTTTTTCCTGCTGCTCTCGCAAGACCTGAAACGCAGAGCTCAGATCATTTCCAAAATCGCTGTGTGGCTGATCCTCATGCGGCTCGTGGATCTCTTCTGGATGACGCGGCCGGAATTCACTTCGAGCGCGGTACCGTCCTGGCTCGACCTGATATTGCCCATCGCCCTGGGCGGATTATGGCTCGGCTTCTTTGCTTTCAATTTAAGGCAGTGTCCGCTCCTGCCTCTCGGTGACCCCGATCTTGCGGAGGCCATTAAAACCCGTGAGCACTGAGCACCACAAGGGCGACCGCGGAGCGGATGGAGCGCCCCGTCATTCCGACGTTTCCTTCGAGGAACGCGACATTAAGGTCGGAACCATCTATTGGTATCTCATTTCTTTAGGCTTGGCGACAGTCATTGCGTTGATAGTCTGCATTTTCATTTTGCGGTTCACCTCCAATCTCGCCGCTTCTTCGGATGCGCCGCCTCCTCCCTCTCGCGCGGCTATCGGCAAGGACTTTCCGCCGGAACCGCGCCTTCAGGGCGTTCCTGGCCACACCACCGATCCTCAAAAGGACTTGCGCCAAAAGCTGAAAGCAGACGTTGACGCGAATGAGAAATTGGAGTGGATCGACAAAAACGCCGGTATCGCGCAGATCCCTGTCGAAGACGCCATGAAGATCGTCGCAGAGAAGGGTTTGCCTTCCTTTTCAGCGCCTCCGGCGGAGAAGAAGAAATAAGCAAATGAGAAAGACTCGCTACATTTTCGGAATCTTCGCGCTGCTCGCAGCATGCTGCGCGCTGCAAGCTCAGACCGTTCCTGGTAACGTTGGCCCAACCGCTGCCACCATGCCTCCAGCGTTGCAGAATGTCGGTTTCGAGCCGCCGCTCAATGGCCAGATGCCGCTCGATGCTCACTTTCGCGATGAAAGCGGGCGCGACGTGCAGCTTGGCGAGTTTTTCGGCCAGAAACCGGTGGTCCTCGCGTTCGTATATTACAGCTGCCCGATGCTGTGCGACGAGATCCAAAGAGGTGTCGTCGGGACTTTGCGCATGCTTTCCTTCAACCCTGGCCGTGACTACGAAGTGGTTTTCATCAGCTTCGATCCCCATGACACGGCGGAAATGGCCGCGGAGAAAAAGAAAGCGGCTCTCGAACGCTTCCACCGCCCGGAAACGGTCTCGGGCTGGCATTTCCTCACCGGCTCGGAAGAGTCTATTGAAGCCGCCACGCATGCTGCGAATTTCCGGTTCCGATATGATGCCAACTCCAAACTATTCGCTCACGCCAGCGGCGTGATGATCTTGACTGCCGGCGGCCGCATCTCCCGTTACTTCTATGGTGTCGAGTATCCCGGCCGCGACATGCGCTTGGGCCTTGTGGATGCCTCCGCTGGAAAGATTGGCTCGCCCATCGACCATGTTTTGCTGTTCTGCTACCACTATGACCCCTCGAGCGCAAAATACAGCGCGTCGATTCTCAGGATCATCCGCCTCGGCGGCATCCTGACGATTCTCTTGCTTATCGGGGGTATCTGGATTTCCCGGCGCCGTGAGCTTCGTGCCGCCCATTCGAATCTGCAAGGAGCGCACTAGAATCGTGCAATCGCAACTGCCATTGTATCCGCCAGAAGCGTCCAACTTTGCGCCGCAGGTTGACGCGCTAATGATCTTTATTACTTCCGTCTGCGTTTTTTTTGCCGCCGGCATCACCATCGCCATCATCTATTTCTTTTTCAAATACCACCGCAAGCAGGCCGATGATATCGGCGTCCCCATTCATGGTGATCCGCGCCTCGAAGCCGCCTGGATCATCGTTCCTTCGATCCTCGCGCTGGCCATGTTTGCCTGGGGCGCTGTCGTCTATGTGGACTATCGCCACACTCCCTCAGACACGCTCGATATCTACGTCATCGGCAAACAATGGATGTGGAAGGTGCAGCAGCCCAACGGTCTGAAGGAAATTAACGAGATTCACGTCCCCGTCGGCCGCAACATTCGCTTGACCCTGGCCAGCGAAGATGTCATCCACGATTTCTTTGTGCCGGCGTTCCGCGTGAAGATGGACGTCATCCCCGGCAACAATCATTACAACACCATGTGGTTTCGTCCCACCAGGGCAGGGCGCTACCACTTTTTCTGCTCGCAATACTGCGGCACAAACCATGCCTTGATGGGCGGGTGGGTTATCGTCATGGAACCGACCGACTACGCCGCGTGGCTTTCGGGTTCGGGTGGCGGCGAAGGCAATCCGGTCGCCGTCGGCGAGAAACTCTTCGCGGAAAAGGCCTGCATCACCTGCCATCTGGCCAATGGCAGCGGTCGCGCCCCGTCTCTCAACGGGCTCTATGGCGCACAAGTGCTCCTGGCCGGCGGCGCCACCGTCACTGCCGATGAGGCATACATCCGGGAATCGATTCTCCAGCCCAACGCAAAAATTGTGGCCGGCTACCAGCCGCTCATGCCCACGTTCCAGGGACAATTGACCGAAGAACAGATTCTCGCGCTCACCACCTATATCAAGTCTCTACAATCGCAGCCCGTTCCCGCCAAGGGCTCTGGAATCGCTCCGGTAAGCGTTGCTGGAACCTCCCCGGCCACGGAGAAAAGATAAGTCATGAGCACCACACCGCCATTTCCTGAATACGAATTGCCGGATACACATTATTTGAACGCCACGCATGGCTCCGGCCGTAGCATCCGCGATTGGCTGCTCACCACCGATCACAAGCGCATCGCCTTGCTTTACCTCGCCTCCGTCACGGTTTTCTTTTTCATTGGCGGCATCTTCGCCACGATGATCCGCATTCATCTCCTGACCCCCGGCGGCGCGCTGGTTTCGCCGGAAACCTACAACAAGCTATTCACCATGCATGGCGTGGCCATGATTTTCTTTTTCCTCATCCCGTCGATCCCCGCCGTTCTCGGGAATTTCCTGATCCCCATTATGATCGGCGCAAAGGACCTGGCCTTCCCGAAAATCAATCTCCTGAGCTGGTACATTTATCTTATCGGCGGCTCCTTCGTGCTCTATTCATTCGGCACCGGCGGCCTGGACACTGGCTGGACCTTCTATACGCCGCTCAGCAGCATCTATTCGAACTCCGCGGTCACGCCCGCGGTCATCGGTATCTTCATCAATGGCTTCTCTTCGATTCTTACCGGCCTGAACTTCATCGTCACCATCCACACCATGCGTGCGCCGGGAATGACCTGGTTTCGCCTTCCGCTCTTTGTCTGGGCGCACTACGCTACGAGTCTGGTGATGATTCTTGGCACTCCCGTGGTGGCCATCACGCTCCTGCTCGCCGGCCTTGAGCGCATGTTTCACCTGGGCTTTTTTAATCCGACCATGGGGGGCGACCCCATCCTGTTTCAGCACCTCTTCTGGTTTTATTCGCACCCCGCCGTTTACATCATGGTTCTTCCTGCGATGGGCGTAGTCAGCGAGATCATTCCCACGTTCGCGCGCAAGCCCGTCTTCGGCTACTCCTTCATCGCTGCATCCAGTATCGCCATCGCCGTCATCGGCTTCCTCGTTTGGGCCCACCACATGTTTGTCACCGGCGAGTCCACCTACGCGGCCCTGACGTTTTCCTTCCTCAGCTATCTGGTCGCCATTCCTTCAGCGATCAAAGTCTTTAACTGGACGGCCACGCTTTACAAAGGCTCAATCTCTTGGGACCCGCCAATGATCTATGCCCTCGGCTTCATCGGTCTGTTTACCATTGGCGGCCTCACAGGCCTGTTCCTCGCCTGTCTCGGCTTGGACATTCACATCCATGACACCTACTTCGTTGTCGCCCACTTCCACTACATTATGGTGGGCGGCGCGGTGATGGGTTATGTCGGAGGTCTGCATTTCTGGTGGCCGAAGATCACTGGCAGGCTCTATCCAAAAGCTCTTTCGCGCTTTGCGGCCATCGTGCTCTTCATCGGCTTCAATCTGACGTTCTTTCCCCAGTTCATCCTTGGCTATCTCGGGATGCCGCGCAGGTATCACAGTTATCCGCCGGAGTTTCAAGTACTCAACGTGTTGTCTACGGCAGGCGCATCCATTCTGGCGGTAGGCTACCTGCTGCCGATGCTTTACCTGTTTTGGTCCATGCGCTACGGCAAAGTCGCTGGTCCAAACCCGTGGCCAGCTACGGGCCTCGAATGGAAAACGGATTCGCCGCCGCCTACGGAAAACTTTCACGTTACGCCAGTGGTCGATTGGGAGCCTTACGATTTTCGGAATCGCCCAGATCTTGGCTTGGTTGCGGGAGCGCCGTTGGCCCCCGCTCACGGCGACGATTAATCCGCTGTGACCGGATTTGCGCAGACGGAGTCTTTGAAGGGCTAGGGTGTTATGCCCCGGGTTTTGTAGAGGCCAGGCTTCAGCCCGGCTAGGCAGGACTTATAGAGTCTGGGCTTTGGCCCAGCTAGAAAAACGAGGAGCGCCGCGTGCATCGCACCGGAGAATTATACGGTCAGTTTCAGACCCTGGAGCAGCAGAAAGAATCGTCCACGCTCGGCATGTGGATCTTTCTGGTCACGGAAGTTTTGTTCTTCGGCGGCATGTTCCTGACCTACACCATCAACCGCCACGAATATTTCACGGCCTTCGGCATCAGCAGCAATACTCTGGACATTAAGCTGGGTACCATCAACACCGCCGTGCTCATCATGAGCAGCTTGACCATGGCTATGGCCGTCTGGTCTGCGCAGGTCGGCAAGAAACAGTTGGTCACCGGTTTCCTGGTCGCCACGCTCGTCCTGGGCAGCGTCTTCCTCGGCATCAAGGTGGTCGAATACAAACAGAAATTCGACCACCATCTGATTCCTGGTCGCAGCTTCGACGTTTGGTACCTGGTGGACAACACCAAACCTCAAACCGAAATAGAAAAAAAACAGTTGGACGATGAGCGGGAGGAACTGCACAAAGCTACGCTCGTCGACCCGGACATCCAGTCCCACGCACAGCTCTACTTCTCGCTCTATTTCGCCATGACCGGCCTGCATGCCCTTCACATGATTGTCGGCGCCGGCCTGCTCATTTGGCTCATCAAGGTATCGTT
>Ga0307471_100000131_pt1 | contig 36217 bp, 24 predicted proteins | sample atmos_gasesAM3C__2_FD_204566 | JGI IMG/M metagenome (GOLD analysis project Ga0307471, IMG submission 204566) | Hardwood forest soil microbial communities from Morgan-Monroe State Forest, Indiana, United States - atmos_gasesAM3C_515 | ecosystem: Environmental > Terrestrial > Soil > Temperate... | reverse complement strand
CGTTGCCCCCCGCGTCCACGGCAATGCCATTGCCTTGGTTAAAGCCGCCGCTCCCGCCAAGGTAGGTGGAGTACACCAGAGCATTTCCAGCGGCGTTAAACTTCGTCACGAAGGCGTTACCACCGCTCGAGGTAGCCTTCAAGGGATTCGCTGTGGGGAAGTTGGTGGAACCGGTACCGCCTGTCACGTAGGCGTTGCCCGCCGCGTCCACGGCGATGCCAAAGCCGTAGTCATTACCGTTCCCGCCAAGGTAGGTGGAGTAGACCAGAGCATTGCCGACGGCGTTCAACTTCGCCACGAAGGCGTCCCAGGCGTGGCCGCCGAACACGGGCTGAAAGGGGTTTGCTGTGGGGAAGTTGAGGGAACTGGTTTCGCCTGTCACGTAGGCGTTCCCTACCGCGTCCACGGCAATGGCATAGCCATCATCATAGCCGCTCCCCCCGAGGTAGGTGGAGTACACCAGTGCATTGCCAGCGGCGTTCAATTTCGTCACGAAGGCATTGCGGCCGCCGCCCAAAGCGGCCTGGATGGGATTCAGGGTGGGGAAGTCGGAGGAACGGGTATCGCCTGTCACGTAGGCGTTCCCTACCGCGTCCACGGCAATGCCAAGGCCTTCGTCATAGTTGCTCCCGCCGAGGTAGGTGGAGTACACCAGCGCATTGCCAGCGACGTTGAACTTCGTCACGAAGGCGTTGGTACTGTGCGCAGTGGCCTGGAAAGGATTCTTTGTGGGAAAGTCGGGCGAAGTGGCATTGCCTGTCACGTAGGCGTTGCCAGATGTGTCTGTGGCAATGCCAAAGCCATATTGAGTGCCGCCCCCGCCCAGGTAGGTAGAGTAGCGCAGCACCGGGTCGATGATCAGCGGTTCTTTGCTGTTGTACTTGCCCACCGCAAAACCCACCTCCCGCTCTCCCTTCACTACATACCGGGCCTCAATATAATGTGTGGCTGCTCCTTCCCCCGGCCCTCCCTCTCCCCGCTGGTACACCACGGGCTTCTCCAGCACCACCTCCCCACCGACCGTTTTCAATTCCAGATCCCCTTGCCCGTTGATCCGCACTCTCTCCGCCCCAGCCATTTGCAGCCGGATTTCTCCGGGATCTACACCTAGTCCCACGATGAAGTCTGACTCCAACTCTCCTTCGTGTCCGTAGTAGACTAAATCCACTCCCCGGTACACCCCCGCGTATCTCACCCGCCTGTAGTTCACGACATCCGTGCGCCACTTCGTCGGATCATTCCCAATAAAATAGTTGCTCTTCCCGGCTAACTCCTCCTCCCCGCGCACCTTTACTTCCCGCTTTGCTCCCACCAGCTTCACCCGCAACACCGTGGAGGACGGCGTCCCTCTTTCTCCCCTGTCCCTTTCTAGTCTCCCTTTTCCAGTCGCCTCATCATCCTTCGTCACCGCTTGCCGCAGCGCCAGCACGGCTTCGCCGCTCGTCAGAAACAACGTATATCCTCTACCGCGGGCGAGAAACTTGACGCGCTCATCCGTTTGCCCCTCGTTTGCCTCAAAACTCAGCGGCAACTGCCCGTAGCTCTTCAACAACCGTCCTCGGCTGGCTGACTCTCCTTCCCTCTCGCCTGGAATCGTAGCTAACCCAGCCAACTGTTGCCGGCTGTGCCGCTCAGACTTGTCCTCTGGATTCGTTTGAAGTGCCCCAGCGGCAATCGTGCTGTTGTCCCTCGGCAGAGCCTTCTTGCTGAAATCCAAATTCAAATGTGCTGCAACAGCGAGGATCAGACCGACAGTGCAAACAGTAGAAATACCTGTCGCACACACCATTTGTCCCCGGGCCCGGAAAAGATGTTCCCAGTGCACAGTCTCCTCCTTATGGTAAAAAAATCGTCGGGGACTTTCTGAACAGCCGAACCATCCAACCTAAATCAGTTAAACGCAATCAAGAATTTCAGTTCCTCAGCCCAAGGCAGGATTTCGATCACCACTTCTGTGCTGAAACAGTTTGACCCAAAATCAAATGGATGCGTGCCGAGAAACCCTCGGAACCTTATTTGTCAGCCTCGTGATTGGTAACAGCTAATCTTGTCGCAAGCTGCCACTCCCCGATCCTCCACGCGCTATGCCATCCGCACGCATTGGGCTACTTCATTGCCCAATGGGCTTCTGGACCGGCACATCGCCGTTGGTCCCCCATTGCGTGACGGTGAAGGTTGTCGGGGTTGACGAGGAAATGATGTACCACGTCCCGTCCGAAGGCCGCCAAACGGCAATGTCCGTCTTCGCATCGCGATCGTAATCTACCGGCACCGGTATATCTCCCGCCGTCCCCCACTGCTGCAGAATCGGTACGCTCGGATTACTCGTGGGGATAATGAACCACATCCCCTGTGATGGGCGAAACACCGCTATGTCCGTCTTCCCATCCCCGTCGTAATCTCCTGGTACGGGCATGTCCCCATTCGTACCCCACTGCCGGACGATCGGAGCACCCGGGTTGCTGCTGGGAATGATGAACCACGTCCCGTTCGAGGGTCGAAACACAGCGACGTCCGTCTTCCCGTCGCCATCGTAATCTCCTGGCACCGGGATGTCCCCATTCGTCCCCCACTGCTGAACAATCGGAACGGTCGGGTTACTGCTGGGAATAATGAACCACGTCCCACTCGAAGGCCGAAACACCGCTACGTCCGTCTTCCCGTCGCCGTCGTAATCTCCCGGCACCGGAATATCTCCCGCCGTGCCCCACTGTTGCATGGTGGAAGTGCCCGGCTTGCTGCTCGGCAAGACAAACCACGTCCCGCTCGATGGCCGCCACACCGCTATATCCATGAGCCCGTCGCCATCGTAATCGCCACGCACCGGAACGTCTCCCACCGTGCCCCATTGCTGCACCTGGAAGCTCGTCGGCGTAATGCTGGAAATGACAAACCAATCTCCGAGGGAAGGCCGCCAGACAGCTACATCTGCTCGACCATCCCCGTAAAAATCACCCGCGGCGGCAGGAACAAAGATCTTGGCGACAAAAGCATCGCCGCTGCCGCCACCGAAGGCGGCCTGGAGGGGATTCGCTATGGGGAAGTTGGTGGAACTGGTGTTGCCTGTCAGGTAAGCGTTCCCGGCTGCATCAAGGCCAATGCCTGCGCCACCGTCGCTGGCGCTACCGCCGAGATAGCTGGAGAACATGACGGCAGAGCCAGAGGCATTAAACTTTGTCACAAAGACGTCGAAGATTCCGCCGCCGAAGGTAGCTTGTAAGGGGTTAACCGTCAGGAAGTTGGTGTCTTGGGTGGAACCTACGACGTAGGCGTTGCCAAACGCGTCTACGGCAATGCCCTGGCCAAAGGTATTCCCGCTGTGGCCGAGATAGGTTGAATACACCAGTCCATTGCCGGAGGAGTTCAGCTTTGTCACGAAGGCATCGTATCCGCCGGCGAAAGTGGCCTGCACAGGATTTTTCGTCGGAAAGTCCGTGGAAAAGGTCTCGCCTGCTAGATTGACGTTCCCAGACGCATCCACGGCAATGCCCTGGCCAGCGTCATAACCGTTCCCGCCGAGATAGGTGGAGTAAACAAGACCGCCACCGGGGCTAAACTTGGTCACGAAGGCGTTGCCGTCACCCTTTGCGCAGCCAGCGCCGCAAGTGGTTTGGAATGCACCGGCTGTAGTGGGAAAGTTGGTGGCACCGGTATCACCAGTCACGTAAGCATTACCCGAAGCGTCCGCCGCAATGGCGCGGGCGAAGTTATCAGTCGTGCTAACGAAGGCGCTCCCGCCCAGGTAGGTGGAGTAAACAACACCACCACTGGAGTTATACTTCGTCACGAAAGCCGAGCCACCGAAGAATGAACAGTAGCTGCAAGTGTTTTGCAGTGCGCTCTTAGTGGGGAAGTTGGTAGATTGGGTGTAACCTGCCACGTAGGCATTGCCCGCCGTGTCCACGGCAATGCCGGTTCCTTGGTCAGTGCCATTTCCACCAAGGTAGGTGGAGTAGGCGAGGCCGCTGCCCCCGGAGACCAACTTGGTTACGAAGGCGTCGGAGGAACCGGTGCCGTATGTGGACTGAGAGGCATTCAGCGTGGGGAAATTCGTTGAACTGGTCTGGCCTGTCACGTAGGCATTGCCTGTTGAATCAATGGCAATGCCAGCTCCACTATCCATGCCGTTCCCACCAAGGTAAGTAGAGTAAACGAAAATGCCAGCAGCACTAAACTTAGTAACGAAAACATTTTGGGCGCCGCCCAGAGTGCCTTGCTCGGGATTCTGCGTTGGGAAATTGCTGGAAGTCGTAGCGCCTGTCACGTAGGCGTTACCTGCTGCGTCTACTGCGATGCTCTGGCCGTAGTCACTGCCACTGCCGCCTAGATAGGTGGAGTAGCGCAGCACCGGATCAATGATCAGCGGTTCTCTCTTGTCATAGCTCCCCACCGAGAACCCCACTTCCCCCGTACCCTTCACTACATATCGTGCCTCAATATAATGTCTCTCCGCCTCTCCACCCGGTCGCCCTTTCGCCATTTTTCCTTGGTACACGACCGGCTTCCCCAGCACTACCTCCCCGCCTGCCGTCTTCAACTCCAAATTCCCCTGCCCGTTGATCCGTACTTTCTCTGCACCACCCATCTGCAGCCGGATTTCCCTTGGATCAACCCCCGCACCTACAATAAAATCCGTCTCCAACTCTCCCTCGTTCCCGTAATAGACCAGGTCCACTCCCCGGTAGACGCCCTCGTATCTCACCCTTCCGTAGTTCGCCACATTCGTCCGCCACTTCGTCGGATCATTCCCAATAAAGTAATTGCTCCTCCCGGCTAACTCTTCTTCCCCGCGCACCTCTACTCCCCGCTTTGCTCCCACCAACTTCATCCGCAGCACCGTCGAGGACGGCGTCCCTCTTTCTCCCCTGTCCCTTTCTAATCTCCCCTTTTCCCTCGCCTCGTCATCCCTCACCGCTTGCCGAAGCGCCAGCACCGCTTCTCCGCTGGTCAGAAACAACGTATATTCTCTACCGCGAGCGAGAAACTTCACCCGTTCATCCGTCTGCCCCTCGTTCGCCTCAAAACTCATCGGCAATTGCCCATAACTCTTTACCATCCGCCCGCGCGTGGCCGCATCCGGTTCACTCAGGCCCGGAATCGTAGCTAACCCAGCGGACCGTTGCCTGCTGTGCCGCTCAGACTTGTCCTCTGCATTCGTATGAAGTGTCGTTGCGGCAATCGTGCTTCTGTCTTCCGGCAAAAACTTCTTGCTGGAACCCAAATTCAATTGTGCACCAACAGCGAGGATCAGACCGACAGTGCAAACGGTAAAAATACGCGCCGCACACACTCGTGGTTCCCGGGCCCGGAAAAGGCGTTCCCAGCGCATAGTCTCCTCCTCAGGTAAAGAAATCGTCGGGGACTTTCCGCAGACTCTAGTCATCCAAACTAGCCTAGTCAAGCAGATTCGCTCGGGCCGACCGTGTACCTCACGGCGTTCCCATGAGCTCTTCCTCTCGTCGTACGCTTACTCTGGCCCACGGCATTTCTAGTATTGATTCTTCGACCGTTTGCGCAGCCTCGATACATTCCGCGCGACTTCGCTAGATTTCGTCAACAACTGCCGTTGACACTTGCCGGTCCGGGCAGGCTGCGCGCCCATATCGATTCGTAGCATTGGGTACGGCGGGGACGATCTGTGTCGGCGTCGAGCATGACGCGCACACTATTACCGGGGTACAATCTATTTCTGCCAGAGCGCTACTTTCTCTCATCATCGATCTGGGTTGCTGGTAAACGGCTGGTATGAGCCATCTGGACGAAGTGTGGGTAATTTGAGTAATTAAGGATGCTGCCCAATCGGCTTCTCCAACGTGCATCGCCGTTGGTCCCTCATTGGGTGATGGTAAAAGTTGAGGGTGCTGAACAAAAGTGAGATACCTCATAAGGAGATCACACCGGATGTAGTCAATGTCCGATTTCTGCGCTTCCCAGCGCCAGTTTGCGGTGAACCGAGGGAAACGCAATTCCTGTAGCTTAGCTCTGATATCAATTCACTCCCATTTCAGCAGAAAGCTAGCACAAAGTCACAAAGCAGCGGGTCTTGACACGCTCACAGGTTGCGAGTAATGTGCTGGCCAGTTTCCCGCCGCGTACCAGAAGGAGAACGGCGATGGCACGCTTCGTAAGGCTACATCCGGTAGCATTTGGTCTTCCGATCCTGCGATTTGTGCTGTCGCTCGTTTCCACTGCAAAAGCCCTATTCCAATTTTCCCTTTTTTTTTCGTTGCTCTCGACCAGCGAGACTGTCGGGGAATTGGCAGTCGATTGGTCTCGGTAGTCTGGGCGTGGGAGACCAAGAATCTAAGAAATAGGAAGGTAATTCAACAGCCAAGGCGGGGTGCTCGATTGCAAGACAGGAGGAGGTTGCGATGAAAGGAAAGCTTCTCACTTGCACACTTCTTGTGCTTGTTTGTGCGGCGACAGCCAACTCACAGGCGCCCGCCCCTCTGCTGGATAAGACACTGACTGGCGTGAATGCGACCAGCAATGTCACGGTCAATGTTTCGCTGGATCCCGGTTTTATACTGTCAGGCTCAATCCTTGGTGATCCGGCCTACGTGCCGTCCTCGGTCGTTGCGGTGTCCTCCACCGGTAGCTTCGCTGCCGATATTAACCCGTCTACGCACATGTATCGAATCGCGCTCCCCGCTGGCACCTATAATCTTACCGTCAGTTTCGCGCTCTCTAGCGGACTGGGTGTTCCCACGTTTACCTATACCGATTCAACTGCGCCAGCCCCATTTACAGTCTCTGCCGATACTACCCGCAATATCACTCTCCCGACCGTAAGCACATCCGCTATTACGGGCAACATCTCCAATCTGAATGCAATTTTCTTTACTCGAAGTACGACCTTTGATTCAACCAGCGTCCCAGGCTTTTCCGATGTCACTGCCAGTTCCGTGCTCGATCCCAGCGGAAATTACAGCGTACAGCTTCCCAACGGCACATTCGCGGTGACACTGTCTCAAACATTTCTATCAACGTCTCCGGCAATCTCTGAATCAGTGTTAACCACCAATCCTCTTGGATCGCCCGTGGTCAGCGGTCCCGCCACCATTAATTTCGCCGCCCCTACTGTACCTACGGCCACGCTCTCTGGTACCGTTAGTTTTGCAGGTAGCCCCTCTATTCCCGCGAACTCCATACTCTTTGGTGCTGACGTTTCCGGGGCTCCACTGCCAACGACAATTTCTTCTGGCTTTGAGCAGCTCCCATCCACGGGGGCATATGACTTCCTCTTTGCAACGGGTCGCAGCTATGGGATCAGTCCAACCATACCCGTGCAGCTTATCCCCAGTCCTGCACCGCTAGGGACGTTTGCTCCCCCGGACCCAGGGCCAACGCAGCCTCCGCTGACTGCGAATACCACGCGGAACATTACCTACCCGGCGCTTCCTGGGCCCCTTACTCCGTTTACGATCTCGGGCCACGTTACGGTCACTGGTTCCACAGCGCCCGTGCCAAAGGTCACGGTAACTGCGAGTTCGACAGCGCTATCCGCCGCCCCGAATACTTCTTTCTCGCAGAGCACGACTACGAATGCAACTGGCGATTACAGCATCGTTGTCCCGGCAGGAACGTATACATTGCACTTCCACGCGCAGTCCTCCGCCACGGGTGACTTTGATAGGGATGGCAAAGCGGACGTTGCGGTTTTTCGGCCATCTAATGGTACGTGGTTCATCATCCCCAGCGGCAGCCCAAGCAGCTTTATCGTCCGGCAGTGGGGAGCGAATGGTGACCTTGTGGTGCCCGGTGACTACGATGGTGACGGGCAGACGGACATTGCCGTCTTCCGGCCCTCGACCGGTACTTGGTTCATCATTCCCAGTAGCACTCCCAGCAATTTCACCGTTCAACAGTGGGGCACCAGCGGTGACATTCCAGTGCCGGGCGACTACGACGGCGATGGCAAAACCGATTTCGCCGTCTTTCGGCCCTCGACTGGCACTTGGTTCATCATCCCCAGTAGCAACCCGAGCGCTCCGATCATGCGGCAGTGGGGAACGCAGGGTGACATTCCGGTGCCTGGAGACTACGATGGGGACCGAAAGACAGACATTGCCGTGTTTCGGCCCTCGAATGGGACATGGTATATCATACCGACCAGTAACCCGACCGTTCCGATTCTCCGCCAGTGGGGGGCGAATGGGGACATGCCCACTATGGGAGATTATGATGGTGACGGGAAGACGGACATTGCCGTGTTTCGGCCCTCAAATGGAACGTGGTATATCATACCCAGCAGCAACCCGAGTGCTCCGATGCTCCAGCAATGGGGCACCGTTGGGGATATCCCCGTCCTAGCGGATTATGATGGTGATCAGATTGCTGACATTGCTGTGTGGCGGCCTTCGGACGGAACTTGGTACATCATTTCGTCCTCAACGCCCACGAACTTCACGCTCACCCAATGGGGAACCAACGGCGATGTGCCGGTGCAAAAGCCGATTGGTCAGTGAGAAAACCGGGAAGCGCCCATCTAGTGGGGAGGCGGCGGATGACCATGACAAATCTTGCACTGCGAAAACTGGCAAACTTGAGGATCTTCTTGGGGATGTTCGTCAGCGCTCTGCTGGCTCCTGCGCTCTTTGCTCAAGCCACTCCACAACTTCAGGTAGAACTCGGGCCGAATCATGAGATCCGGATTGTTGCCAGTGATGTAAGCTACGGAGAAGTTCTGCGAGCCCTGCAGAAAAAATTGGGTTGGGAGATCGAATTCCCTGCTGTAGCCGATGAGCTGAAAGTCTCCTCCGTACATATAGAAACTACCGAACCTGCCATGGCTTTAGCAAAACTGCTGGAAGGCAGTCGGTTGGGCTATGCTTTGCGGGTTGGAGAGAATAAATCGCAGAGCGTGAAAGTAGTTGTTACTTCTTTGACGCCGCGCGAAGCGAGCGCGAATCGGGAGACAGCCTCCAGCGCGCCTATTCCTGACCAAGTCGCAGCGGGAGCTTCTTCGCCCCCTCTAGCCCCACCAGCGTCAGGCGTGACCCCCATCGAGCCAACCGCACCCGTAACGGACGCGGAACAGCCGCAGGCACTATCAACTATGCCCCTGTCAGAGGCAATAAATGCAATGGGAGTTCCACCTGGAGTGTCACCCGCCGATGTTGGCAGAACTATGACGTTGCCGATCTCTGAGGCGGCGAGGATTATGGGAGTTCCCCCCGGAGTGTCACCGGGCGATGTGGGCAAAACTACAATCATGCCGCTACCGACTGGAAGTGGCAAGCGCCCCTAGATACGCGGAACTAGTTACAGACACCTATCCTCCTGCTTTCTCCACCGCAGGCTCCCGTGAAGCCAAGCACCCAGTTAGAATTGCGCCCGCCCGCAAGCTCCAGCGCGTGCTGCAGACTTACATAAACACCTTTCGCGAATGTAGTTTTCCAGTTCTCTGCGGTGTCCCGATAAATTGGATTTAGAGCTGTGGTCGGAGAACTGCACACCAAATAATTCTTCCACAAGCATCTGCAGCAGGGTGATCGCAGCGGCGAAGGACGTGAGCCGTTTTTCAAAAGCGAGTTGGTGATGCTGGCCGCGGCAAGACGGAAGAGCAGAAGGAAAAAGATCACGCGGCGGTTAGCGGGTACTGTGGCTGAGATATTCCTTTAGGCCATCTTGCCAAGGTTTGAAGGAGTTCAAGCCTTTATTTTTAAGCTCGCGATTCTCTAGCACTGAGTATTTTGGCCGCGCAACTTTCGTCGGAAACTCATTCGGCCCGGCGACCTTCAGTTCAACCTTCGTGTGAGTCAGTTCAAAGATCATTTGGGCAAATTCATACCAGGAACAACTGCCTTCGGCGGTCCCATGATAGAGTCCATAGGCATCAGATCGACTCAGTACAACCATTTGGCGCGCCAGCTCCAAGGTTGATGTCGGAGTAACAAATTCGTTGTCGACCACTCGCACTTCGCCTCGTTCTCTCGCGAGTTTCAAGATAAGTTCGATGAAGTTCAATCCTCCCTTGGCCCGGCAAGGGCTTTTGCCGTAGATTGCCGAAGTGCGCAGAACGAAATGTTTGTCCCAGGTTCCACGCACAAAATACTCTCCAGACAGCTTCGTATTGCCATAGACATTTAGCGGCCTTGGAGCATTTTCCTCTTCGTATGGGCTCTCCTTCCTGCCGTCAAAGACATAATCGGTACTCACGTGCATGAATACTGCTCCAAGATCGCGCACAACCAAAGACAAGTTCCTGGTCCCGAGTCCATTCACCGCAAAGGCTTTTTCCGGTTCGCGCTCACAGTTCTCCACGTGATGCATTGCAGCTGTATTTATAACTACATCAGGGATTAATTCCTTAAGACAATGCGATATCGAATCGATACTTAACAACTCGATATCCGAATGCGTGAGCGCACTAACATCATCGCCATTGTTAGCGAAGGCTGCCACGACATCAGTTCCAAGCTGGCCGTTCCCTCCAATCACTGTAATCTTCATCGGCCGGAATCACCAATAATTGAATGAACTTCGATAGTACTTTCCAGTCTCTTGAAGGTAAGAATGTTAGAATAAGCAGGATTATCCCAATCTTGAAAATTGTCCATTTTGTCTATTAGGCTGCCAACAATCGATCTCACGTCAGCGACGGCATGAAAACTCAACACATTGCTCGCCTTATCGGTACTGACCTTGTAATTGCGAAAATCCTGAATGTGCTTGATATTCAGGCTCACTCGAACTCTCAGTCGCTCTTCGACTGCACCCTTCACGAGGTCGGCGATCTCCCCAACTGTATAATTGCCCGAAGCAATGTTAAAGATACCCGAGAGTCTGTAATTCGACTCGATGGCTCGGATATAAGCCGTTGCTGCATCTTCAATGCCCAGGATGGGTCTCCAGATGGAGGGATTATTTACAGTTATCACGTGATCTCTAAGCGCGTTTCTGAACATTGTGTTGATAATCAGGTCGAAGCGCATGCGCGGGCTGTATCCAGAAATTGTCCCTTTGCGGAGCGAAATCACCGAAAAGCTATCGTCTGCCATTTGTAACGCGGCCTGCTCACCTTGAAGCTTTGATATTCCGTAAGGATAGATCGATGAAACCGGGCGGGCTTCATCGTAGAGTTCGTTTTCCGTATACCCATAGACGGAACACGACGATGCATAGATGTACCTCTTCACTTTAGCATTTTTGGCTGTGTAGGCCAGATAGGCGGGAGCAGCTGCGTTAAAAATGAAATTCTTGCTCGGAGAAAACTCTGCCATCGGGTCATTTGAAAGCCCCGCGAGGAAAATCACTTGGTCATAGGGCTCCAAATCCTCGACAGAGAGATGAAAGATGTCCTTATTGAGAATCCCAGCTTGTCGAGGAAGGTTGTTGCCAAACCAGAACAAGTCCACCACGTCTACTTTGTAACCGCGATCAATCAATTTCGGAATAAGGACACTACCTACATACCCAGCGCCGCCGGCGATGAGAACTTTCATGCCACCTCCTATAAAGTGCTCAGCGTCAAATCTGAACTAATAACGAAATTCGTTTGATTCTGGACGGGCCAACCACTGGGTCAAAGTCAAAGCCTTTTTGTCTTTCTCTGACAGTAGCACTTCCTTCAGTGGCCATTCGATGCCGATCTCTGGATCATTATAGAGAATGCCCGACTCGCCCCGATTGTCGTAATGCTCTGTACATTTGTACTGAATCTCGGCAAAATCTGACAACACACAGAAGCCACGGGCGAATCCAGCCGGGGCCCAGACTTGCCGCCTGTTTTCAACAGAGGCTACAACTCCGATCCACTTTCCAAGAGTAGGTGACCCTTTGCGGATGTCAACCGCTACCAAGAATGCGCTCCCCTTTGTCACACGCATCAGCTTCCCCATGGCGGGGGCCCATTGAAAATGCAGACCGCGTACGACGCCCTTCGCGGATCGCGAATGGTTATCTTGTACAAAGTGAACTGGCAATCCAAGCTTCTTGAACTGATCCTCCCGAAAGGTTTCCATGAAAAACCCTCGACTGTCTTGGAAAATTTCCGGAACGAGCACAGCAACATCTCGCATACTGGTGGACTCCAGTTTAATCTCCATCGTGCGTCACCTGGCCTCCTAATGGGAAATTCCGGTTCTTCTCCCTCTTCGACGGGCATCTAGAGCTACAAGCGGTGCGAGACTTAAGCGGAAGAAGCACAGGCGGACAAGTACCTCGCTCGAGAGCCAGGAACCAAGTCCTCTCGGAAACGGACACTCAATCGCAAGAACATTCTGAGGACGATTTCTAGGGCATCTGCTCGCGTCTTTTCCCGACCGACCTGGAAACTCACACCATGAAGGGTTAGGATAAATATTATGTAATATTATGTCCGCTTTAGAGGGCCGCATCGAAACAATTCTTCGGCTAAACGAGCTGGAAAAAAAGGGTAGCCGCTAAATAGACGAACGCTAGTCGGAATCCCAGTCAAAGGGCGATGGTTCCCGCAAGATTTCGCATTACAAAAATAGCTGGAGGCTATGATTTGAAGAGGAGATGCCCGCAAGGGCCCTTTCAAAGAGGCAAGATGGCTTGGGCCTGCAATTTTACTCAATCGGCCGTTGAACCCGCTGCAAACTTGCGAAATTGCGTATTGTCTTTATGGCTTTCGCTTTGAATGGTAGTTTCCATCCTGGTGCAAGCTCTCTCCACGGCTTTCGAAAGAGCGGCACGAAAATCTCCCAGGACATTCACATCCATGGCAATTGCCTTTCTGTCGGATACACGAACCAGAGAAACGTATCCCCAGCGTCCATTGGAGGTGGTGATCAATTCCAAGCGTAGCTCCCATGGGGGATCGTCCAATCCAGACTCTGACCACGAAAGCGCCAGTTTCCCGTCAGGTTCGTAGCTCATGGGAAGAAAGGAACTGGCGGGAAAGCCATTTGGGTGCAGTATCTGGAACCGGATTCCGTCGAAACCCACCGGCTGGAAGGTATTCTGAAGCACCCGACAGATTGACTGAAACTCAGCGCAATTCTCCAACGACTCCGCGGCGTGCCTAATTGCCACGTGATTTGCAACGACTTGGCGCCGGCGGGCGGCACGTTGCATGATCGAGAGCATCTCGCCAAACTCGCTGTATCTCAGTTGTTGGACACCGATGAGGACGCCAGTACCGGTGAGTGCAAGGATGAAAGCGACCGCAGTAGCCTGGTGAAGAAGGACAAGGCTAATGAAACCGAAGCCTGCCGTAACCGCATACAAAAGTAGAACAGCTTCGCGTTGTGATAACCCCCTTTTGAGTAATTTGTGGTGAATATGTTCTCGATCCCCTTGAAACAGAGGCTTCCCGCCGAGGAACCTGCGACCAACGGCCAGAACAACGTCAAGGATCGGAAAACCGAGTGAGACCAATGGAATGGAAATGGCAACAATTGTGGGTGCTTTTTGCGACCCAACGATCGCCAGGGCGCTGATCATGAACCCAATGAATAAACTGCCGGAGTCTCCCAAAAAAATCGAGGCGGGATGAAAGTTGAAGCGCAAGAAACCGAGGATTGCTCCCGCCAATACAAGCGTGAGGAAACTGACCATAGGATTCGGGGCGAACAACGACAGGAGAAAGACAACTACAGTTGAGAAGAGGGCAGAACCTGCGGCCAAGCCATCGAGACCGTCAATCAAGTTGAACGCATTGGTGATCAGCAGAACCCAGAAAATGGTCAGGGGCAGGCCGATGAAGGATTGGAGAGTCTGGCCGGGGGAGACGAGGTCGAAGCGATGAATGCCATAACCACCTATGAACAAAAGCGTCGCTGCGAGCGCCTGGACCAGGAATTTCCCGGCGGGGCTGACGCCGCGCAGGTCGTCGTACAGCCCAAGGAGAAAAACGATAAGCGCAGGTCCCAAAAGTTTCAGGGTGGGAACGAATAGCAGAGTGAAAGGCGAATGCAACCATCTCGTTACTAGGAAAGTGCAGCCGACTACAATCGTGAACGACGCAAAAATAGCAACGCCGCCGATTCTGGGAAGAGGAAACGTGTGTACGTGTCGATCGAGTACTGGGGTTTCCAACCAGCCGTGGGCATGAGCTAGATAACGCACAAATTTGGTCAAGCCTATTGAGAGAAGGCTAGCGAGACAAAAAACCAGGATGAGCAAAGTGGACACGAGATCATTCCTCTCTTTAGTTACTCAGTGAATCTGTGGACTCAGTTGCTGGAGGCATTGACTGACAGCGGGTGCTCTTTCGCGCGCCTGTTTCCTGTATTCGAAACGGATTGCCAGAGAAGTAAGGTTTTCTGTACCTAGGGTATCCTCAGGTTTTAGATACACTTGATCAATTCGCGCATAAAGACGAGAGGTTACTCGGTGCGGTCAAAGGATACCGGTCTCGTTGGGTAAAGGGGAGCACGGTGAATGACCTCGCTCCGCCTTCGCGATTTGCAGCACGCGAGTGAGATTAGTTCACAGTAATAATCGGTGATCCGATCCCACGTATAAAACTCCTTCACGCGCTCAACGACCTCAAGCTTCATTCTAGCTATGTCCACATTGCCGGAGTCAAAGGAATCGATACAGGTGCTGACGTCTTGCGGCGTGGAGAAGAAGAGGCCCGAGTCGCCAAGAACCTCGCGATTGAATGTATTCTCATGTGCAATTACAAAGTTGCCACACCCCATCGACTCCAGCAACGATGGGTTCGTGCCCCCCACGCTGTGTCCATGGAGATAAGCGCGGCAGAAATAACGAAGCACCTGGATTTTCGATACATCATAGACTGGGCCGGTAAAGAGAAGACGATCAGTCTTGTGTTTGCCCAGGGATTGCACATAGGCACTCTTCTGGGTGTGGTCGCCAACTAGCACAAGCCGTGCTTGAGTATTGGAATCCAAGAATCCCTCAATAATTTCCTTAATGTGGTTCTCGGGTTCGAAACGGCAGACGACGAGAAAATAGGACGTGGCTTCCAATCCGAAACTGTTGAGTTGCTCAGGGCGAGCGCTAGCAACAATTTCGCAGCCGTAGGGAATCACATCGCATGGGGGTAGTTTGCGATGGCGCGATTGCAAATTAGCCTTAATGGCGGAAGCATCCGCGATAATCCGATTTGGCGTCACCATAGCAATTGCCTCAGACAACCGCAGGTACCAACGTGCAATGGAGCTCCATTTGGCGCGCGCCCATTCCAAACCATCCATGTTGATCCACACTTGACTGCCCCAGATACGAGGAAGCCAGCAAAGCGCCGATGAACCATAGCCAAGCATGTAGATGACGTCGAAGCTGGATCGCGCCTGCCATAAACATGCCGCGTCGTAAACGATTGTACTGAGTGGGCCGAGATCAGGGGCTGGCACGTAGCAAAGATTTACTCCCCTGTACTCCCCACTTGCAGCCATAGGCGCTTCACAGAACACAGTGACCTCGTGGCCGCGTTCAACGAGCCGGACAGCCAGCTGCTCGGCGAACGTCTCAAACCCGCCATAGTGTGCGGGAATGCCTCTCGCGCCCAGGATGGCTACCCTCATCGACCTTCCTTAAAAGACATACTAGTTTTGTCGAGACTCATATCCAGGGCTTTTCGACTTCGTTGTGCTGGCCCGAGTCTTCCCAGCAACCCATCCCAAAACGCGACTAGCAGTAAACGTGCACTTTGTAGTTTATGCTCCGAGGTCCACAGATTCAGGAGAAGATAATAAGGGATCCAACGCAACATGAAACTTCTCCAATGCCACCCCATACTCCCTAAGCGTAGAAGGTAGACGGCATTCCGCAGCCTATAGTACCTGCGTAGATTACTATATAAGTATATTTCCTTTCCAAATAACTTAATCGCAATGCTCCCTACACTATGCCTCATTACTGCGCTAGGGATGCAGTAACTTTTGTAACCTTTGCTGCGTGCACGAAGACCCCATTCGGTATCGGCGAACTCTATAAACAGATCATCACGCATCATGCCGACCGACTGCAGCGTGTCAGACCGAATGATGGATCCAGAGGCTATTAGATTGTCTGTTTCGACTGGCTCGCTCGAATACGGATCGAGCTTGAACTTGCGAACCCGCAACCAGCCGCGATGAATAGCGCAGGAGGAGGTACCCGTTTTTTCATCTATGTATCGTGGGCCCACTGCGGCGACTTTCTTGCCTGTCTTCAGGAGTTCGGCTTCGGCACTGATTAGCTTTTCCACCATATCGGGTGACAGTGTGCTGTCGTCATCCAAAAGAAGCACATGCGAGCATCCCGCCCGGATGCTCTCGCGAATACCAATGTTCTGCGCTTCCCCGATGCCCTTATTTTCCCCAAGGGGAATATATGAAATGGGGAATGGAAATCTTTGAAGGAATGTCAAAAGCGACTCAGGTGGGTCAGGTGTATTGTCAATTGCCACGGCACTGTCCACTTGCCCGCTTAGACTCGTTAACAAACGCTCCAATAGTGTCAAATCCGGATGATACAAAACGACAACGGCGCAAATCATAAGTCGTTCCCCTTAAGAGCCGGCAGGCGCAGATGAACCCAAGGGCGTCTCACGGTCATGCCGGCTTACCGACGCCGATTCCAGAACCGTATGTCACTCGCCTGCTTCCTTTGGGTCTGACGGAGGCAACCGCGCCTGCGCTCGCGACGGGATTGCTCTGTTCTCTCGAAAACACAGTCGGGTTCCTCTGTGCAAAGTATGAAAGAGTCATCATAATTATAAATAAGGCACTTATTAAAACTGGATTTGTCCCGGCAGCGAAATAACCACTAATCAGGGCCAAACCGAACGCCCGCTCCTCCACTTGGTGGGTCTTGATAAGTCTGACTGCCGAATAAAACACTATGACCGAGAATCCAATGAACCAGGGTAAACCGAATTTCCTAATGGCGTTCAGGTGGTCTATCTCGAAGTTCTGGACATAATCAGACTCACCAAGGCTGTAGAAGGGGATACCAACGCCCTGTCCAAGAACAAAATAGCTAGGATGTTTGAGGAATAGCTCCACGACGGATTGGAAGTGGCCTATCCGGACCTGGGTGGTCCCCAAATTGCCCGCCCAAGCGTCCCATATCTGGTCAAAAAAGGTGGGCAGCGACAAAAGGATTACCAGAACGACCCCACCCACGACCAAAGTTGGAAGAAGCCTGCGAATCCATTCCCGCAAAATCCCTTTTACTTCTCGAACATTGCTGTAAGCAGATCGACTGAAAAGAGCTGATATCGAGTAATATGCGCCGAAGACGAAAGAGATTGTGAGCCCCGCCTTTGAAAACGTCGCCCCAAGTGCCAACAGGATCACGCCCGCACGCAACAGTCTGTTGACGAATAGGTAGTAGACGAACGCAGGAACAAGAAAGAGCGTACTACGAAAGTAGATCCATGGGACTACGAGATCGCCAAAAGATTGCGTCCCAAAAAAACCCTCCCTGTCGTTTAACCTGACGAGAGATTCTAGCAACCTCTGGCTTAGGGAATTGTTTGGTAACAAAACAATCAGCGCAAAGGAAGCGATGACAGTTCCCGCAAGCCAGAAAAGGCAAGAATAGAGCATTCGTAAGGCTATTCGACTATCGAAAACAGGTAGAATCAGAGCAAGAATAGAGGCAAATAGAAACGGCACAACCTGAATTACGCCTATGAACAGGTCTCCGCCGCGCGCCGCTCCATACAGGAGCGACCACGTCGGCCACAAGACGAAGAGAACCAAGCCTACCTCCAACGCTCTCGGAGACAGGTTAAAATACCTCACTGTCCATATCGTGGACAAAACCGCCACGACAAACGCAATGTACCTCAGACCAAACGCCCCCCCCGGGTCGAAAACGTTGGCTACGAACAAAAGAAGGAGGACAGCCGCGACCGCGCGGGAACGCTTTGGATTGGCGTCAAACAGCGATCCAACCTGCATCGGTACTCCATGTCGCCCACTCAATTTCGATGCCTCCGGACGTTGGGCACAGCGGAACTCACGTGACCCTTAATGGAACCAGGCGGGGAATCCTCCGCCGCAGAGGAGTAGGGTTTGATCAAGGCGGCGCCATTAATGATCGAGATTGACCAGCAGATCTCTCACGGCACCCCTCCAACCATAGCCGTACTCGCTGTAGCGGTTACGCATGAACTCCGCTGTGATTCTCGGCACCCGAAGAAGATGGCTTTTCGGCAGTGCGGCGCAACATTCCAGGTGTTCAATCTTGTTCTTTAAGAGTGTTAGCCGCGATTGCGAATCGTCTCCGAGTCTCAAAGAGAAGCGCTCGAACACAGCGCGGTACTCTATTGGCATCTGTAAATAGCGCTTTTGGTTTTGTACCGTCTGTGTATTCGAAATGCGACTTAATAAGTCGCGTTTGCGTGCACCAAGTTGTTGTTCCGAGTGTTGGCGGTACTTTATAACAGGAATTTTGATTGGGAGCACGGCATCGACTCCCGCTATCAGAATGGCGATCCATCCATCGTGCACCCATTCCGAAGGTATCGGGCAAACCAGCGGCAGGTACTTAGAACGAAAGGCCAGCGTAGCTCCAGTGACTACGTTGTGCGCCAACAGGGCTTCAAACGGGCGGCCAGCGGCAAAAAGCCTTTTTTGCGCCCTGCTGAAGAGGGCGACTTCCCAAAGCCGGTAGCCGAGTGGGTTTAACGCTTCATCCACAACGTCTGCGTCCGCGAAGACAGCCCCGACTAACGGGTTGTTTCTGAAAGCAGACTCTGTCACCTTCAATCTGCTCGGATACCAGATGTCGTCCTGGTCGGCGAGCGCGATGACTTCACCCTGGCATATGCTGATGGCCTTCTCAAAATTCTTCGTTGACCCTAGGTTGTTTTCATTGATCTCCAATCGAACATCAAAGGGCGAATGACGCACAAAGCTCTTTAGGATTTCGGCACTGCCATCGGTGGAACAGTCATCGCAGACTACAAGTTCATCAGGAAGCCTTGTTTGAGAAGCAATACTTTCGAGCTGCTCCCCGAGGAAGCGTGCACCATTGTAAGTGCACATGGCGACTGACAGCCGATACCGTTCCATTACGTTGCCCTTTCTAACGCACTGCCGACTCTTTTGTCCCTATGAAGACAATTTCTTCGCCAAGACTCCGCCTCAACTTCAATAGCACCCACTCAGCGAATTGCATTCCTCGGCCCCAGTGGAAGCGGAAAGGAGTATGCTTAACTCGCCCCATCCGATATCGTCCGGTCCTTTCAATTGACCGGCTACCGATGAATAGCCCGTTGGTGTCCCGAATCGTCGTGCGTAGACTGACTAGCTGGAGACCTGCCGCAAGTGTGAGCTCACGCAGTGATGGCTCGTTGAAGATGTGCAAATGTCTAGGTGGGTCCAGGTGCATCCAATTGGCTCCAAACCTCTGATGCCCCCAGCTTCTGCTGTTTGGCGTAACCATCACCAAATTCCCTCCCGGCTTCAGTATCCTTCGGCATTCGCCCAGAAAGGATAGCGGATCGTGAACATGTTCGATGATGTGACTCATGGTTATGGCATCGAAACAATCGGACGGATAGCCTTGGTCTGCCAATTTTCCAAGCCCTACTTCCAACCCCTTTTTCTGCGCGATTCGCACGGCCTTGGGGTCAAAATCCACACCCCGAACTTGCCATCCCAATTCGGACATGCGTTGCAGAGCTAGACCACTACCACATCCTACGTCCAAGAGCTGTCCATTTCGGAGGGACGGAAGATACATGACGCTGAACTCCAATTCTGCGCGTAGGCCCGGGTCTAGTTGTATCAGCATGCCCCAAAGCTTCTGCCATCTCCCGACTGAGTCTTTGCCGTAACCATACTTGCGTGCCCAATAGCCCCTCTTCGCAAGGCCGTAGGCATGCTTGAGCCAGCTTTTCCTTACGCCGTTCATCTCGATATGGGTGAAATAATCTTTGTAGGCCTTGTCGATGTCCTCCTCGGCAGGCATGGGATCGAGCCAGAGAAGTCCACATCCCGGTTCTGGGCAGCGCTTCAGATTCCATGCTCCTGCCGCCCCATAGAGCCTGTCCTTCAGGTTCTCGTAGAGTGGCTCCCCCGTGGTGCCGCAAAGGTAGCAGTCCGGGCAGGGGCGGGAGCGGAGCTGATCGGGAGTCTGCTGATCAAACAAGACTGGCTGCGGCGAAGCCATGGCTTTCCTTATCGGTAAGTTTGCGCGAGGGTTCGCTCTTCGGGAGTCAGAATCCGGAACCAGGTCACAAGTGCAAAACAGGCAATCGTTCCGAGCAGGAAAATGCCTTTCACGATTGTACCCTGAAGCACAGAGGCCAACAGCAAGACCAGCAGGACCGCGACTGGCAGGAGCGCTGTCCGAAGTTTCATTGGCCTGTCGCCAGGCAGAAAGCGCCTCGCAAGCCCAAACAAGAACAAAGCATCAGTCGTCACGCGCGCCGTCCAAGCAATAGCCGCACCTTCAATCCCGCGCGTAACGATCAGCCACCAAAGCAGGACCAAATACACAGGAAGTTCGATGAGGTGCACCTTGGCGGTTAGGTCCGGTCTCCCCACCCCCTGCAAGAGTGTGAATGGCACCTGGGCCAGGCTGTTAATGAACACGCCTACCGCTAGCCATTGGAGCACGCGAAAGCTGTTTTGCGCGAATTCTGGGCCGAGCCATAGCCTCAAGCCATCCTGCGCTAGAGCAACAGTACACAGCATGACAGGAAACAATGCCAGCAGGAGAGATTTGACGCTTCGTCCAAAGAGTAGCGCGGTCCGGTCGCGGTCCTGTGTAAAGCTCGCCGAGAACGCAGGAAACATCACCCCCATGAGAGCGCCGGGAAGGACCCAAAATTTGGTAACTACTTCATACGGGGTTGCGTAGTAGGCGACCGCAGTCATTGAGACAAGCGCACCAATCAAGAAGCGGTCGAGCGTTACCATGAGTGGCCCGACCGTGTTGCTGACTGTCATCCAGCCACCATATCGCAGTAGGGGACCAGCAGAGAGACCGTGCCAAGCAATGCGCCTCGTCAACTCCGGCACAATTCGCGAACAAAGCCAGAAGTGGGCTAAACAACCGGCGAACCGGCCTGCTACGAGGACGCCCACAACCGGTACGAGGCTCCGCGAAAAGGGCAGAGCCAGCAAGGGGCCGACAAAAGTGAATAAGCCGGTGGGGATACGCAATGCAGTAACCAGGTCGAAGCGCTGGTGAGCTTCTAGTAGGCCCCGAAGACCTGCGGCGGCGACGACCACAGGAAGGGAAAGGCCCATAAGGTAGAAAGCATGGAGCGATTCCGATTGGAGCGCTTCGGGAATTTTAAGTGCATGCTGCACCAGCCAGGGTGAGATCGCGACAACGACCGCTGCCCCCACCACTCCCAAAGCTAGCATCGATAACAGCGACGTCCACACCAGTGCGGGAACTTCCAGCTCTTCGCCCGCGCCCAGTTTCTTTGCAACCAACTGCGTAAGCGCTCTGCCCAGTCCAATGTCAAATAAGCTGGCATAGCCAATCAGAGCCCACGCCAATGCCAGCACTCCGAAGCGGTCTTTGCCGAGTTCGTGAATCAGGATAGGTATTGCGAATGCCGCGACGATCAGCGGCGCGCCGTTGCCAATCAGATTCCATGCCGTATTGCGCACCAGCAGTCGGCCGCTCGTAAGGCGCAGGTTCGCATTTGTCGAGGTCTCAGCCACAGTCGTATTCCATACTCGTTAGGACACATGCGTGGTCCACGGACTCAAACTCTCGGTCGACTGCTCCCGCGTGCAGAAATCGTTGAACTGGGCCGGACTGAGCATCGAGCCGCCCGCGGCTCGGCATCATCACAACTCTTCCAAAGTGGCATCCCTTACCTCTACGGCTATCGCCCGTTGGATCAACTCCAGGGAAATCACCAAGCGCCGCCCATTCTTCCGCCGCACAACAATCCCTTCCATCCCTTCGAACGGTCCGCTGCGGACCCGAACGCGGCGCCCCAAGGTTGGGAAGGGATTTGGCTCGGCGCGCAACTTTCGCGTCAGGCCCGAACGCAAGGCCTCTATTTGTTCGTCGGGCAACGCCACTGGCGAGCCTCCAAATCCTACGATGCGGGCCACTCCGGGCACCTGGAGGACTCTCAAGCGGTCGGACAAAGCGAGACGCACGAAAACATATCCGGGAAAGAGAGGCAGCTGGAGCTCGATGCGACGATCACTCCAACGGCGGACGGCACGATATAGGGGCAGGAAGCTCTCAACACCCCGACGGGAAATCTCAGCCGCGGCTTTCTTCTCGTGGTTTGCCGAGGTATAGGCAGCGTACCATCGGTGCTCAAGAAAGGAAGCTGTGAGCGAAAGCTGGTCGAATTCGCGTCGCTGGTCCGTCGTTGCTAGATTTACGCTTGAGAATGCCATGTCACACTCCCGTAGACAGCTTCGCCCCGTCGGCCACAAGGCCGAATCGCTAATAACATATTTATCCACAGCAGGTTACAATCAAATCGACTAAGAATCGTGCTCGTTCTCCGTTTCATTGTGCAATTCGTTTTCCCTGCCACTCTGCGGAACGAACTTCATCCACACGCGATGCGCCAAGGCCTGAATTCGTGAACCATTCGGAGCCGCCCAAGGCATTTTCGCGTTCATCGTCAGAAAAACTTCCTGCGCAAGGAGTTTTCCCGGCTCTTGGGGATCGAGTTCTGCCCATTGCTCTCTGCCCAATAGAAAGACTATGGCAGCCATTAGAGCCAACGTTGTGGACAAGAACATAATCAGCAAGCGAGGTGGAAAGGACTTTTTCTCGGGCACAGCAGCCGGATCCAGGACTTTGACGCTGGGAGTTTCTTTGGCTTCCTGTACCTTGGCGAGTTCGAACTGCTGAGTTAGCGATTCGTAGACCGCTTCTTGGATTTGCATCCGGCGGTAAAGATCCGCATAGGTCACGCCGAGGAGCGGCAGATTACGGAGCGAAGGATGCGTTGAGTCCGCGGAATCTGCTGCCGAGCCAGCGGTTTCCGACGCTGGCCCTCCAAGCTTCTCCGTCTGGTGGCGCAACTCGGCAATGCGCGCCTGGACTGAACGCACCCGTACGTTGTTGTCCGTGTAGATCGCTTGCAGTCCCTTCAACTCCGATTCCGCCGCGATCAATTGGCCCTCGAGTGTTGCAGCGCCCTGCAACATTGCGCGCGCCTCTTCCTTGAGGTCGATCGTCTTATTCTTGCTGGCAAACTGGCTGAAGTCCTGCGAAGCCCGATCAAGATCACGCTTAACCCCGGCCAGTCGTTCTTCCAGAAAAATCCGTTCGCGATGTGCAGACGAGGTTGACAACTCTGCGACGAGTTGGTTGAGTACCTCGACATAAGCCCGGGCGATGGCCCCGGCGCGCTTGGGGTCGCGATCGGTCACAGTTATCGTGATGATTCCGCTCTTCCGATCTTCGCCGACAGCAGTGTTCTCCTCCAGTTTAGTCCGTGCATCTTGTTCATAACGGATTCCGTAGATTCTGCGTAAATCGAACTGATCGACCAGACGATCTTCCACAGTTCTGCTTCTCAGGATGCCCACAAACAAGGCTCCCGAACTCTTAATCCCCAAGAGGTCTCCTGCGAGGGGACCGAAGGCGCCGCCCGTTTTCGCTGACAAAGAGGCCAGCATCGCCATGCCGGAACTTGATTGGTTGTCCGGTGGCATCAGTTGGGTCGTAGACTCATAGCGTTTGGGGAGGGAAAACGCCAAGATCGTTCCCGCAAGCAAACCCGCCAGCGTGGCTCTCTGAATGACGCGCCTCTGCTTCCAGAGCAAGTTCAAGCGAACGAAAATGGCATTCTTTAGGTCGATTGCCACTATCTCATCGGAGAAGACATATCCCTGCACCTGCTGAGGTGTTGGCTCGGGCTGCTGCTTTGTTGCTGTCTGGGTCACTGTCTAGTTCCCAAATTCCTTACTCTTTCCCTAGAATCCGTTCCATGTACCGTTCGACTTCTCCCTTAGAGGTGGCCTCCTACGGGGGCGAAGGTGATACCCACCGAAGACGTCACGTTCGTTTGTGGCCCATGAGCCAGAATCGGAAAGTTCCATTGCTCAAATTGGACGGACGCATTTACGTTCCACACCTTGTGTAGCCAATAATCCGTCCGCACAGAAGCGTCGTTGATCGTTCCTCCGCCTGGAACAAATCTCGGACTCACCTGAACGTGGCGGTAGGAAAACTCCAATTTCGTGCGAGCGCCAATCCAGTAACGACTCCAAGCCTGGTATGCCTTGCCGTCTCTACCAACAGGATTTCCCACTAGCTGCCCCTTATTGGTATAGAGATCGTGATAAAAGCTGTCGTAGTAAATGAAATGCCCGGCCGGCTCTGGAAATGGGACGTCAGTGTAGGCTGCTTCAACTCGCAAGTCGAGCTTGTTCAGGCCAGGGAGCTTAGGAAGGTAAATGCCAGTATCGATTCCAGCGCGGCGCCAATCGGCCCATGGCGACGTATTGTCAGTCGAGAGCGCGTCCACGTAAAAACTCAGTGGGTAACGCGGGAGTGGGATTCGGTAAGAAACATCGAAGCCAGCGGTGCGTTTTCCGGGATCGTTGCTGGGAATTTCGTTAGCGATGGTGGTGAAGCTCGCATAACTGTTCCATACGGCGCGCATCGTTAGGGGCCGGCCGAGTCCGCCCATCACGACGGTCCTTGAAAAACCAGCTTCGAGGTTGGGTATCGGCATCCAACTGAATTTTTCACCATGGAAAATGGCGCTGGGTGGAAATTGGTGTCCGTCCATATTGCCGAAAAACAAATCCACGTGCATGGGGCCGAACCAATGAAAAATCCACGGAAGAAGTATGGGCGTAGTGCGATTGAGTTGAATCATGCGAATCGGCACCGCATTATCACTAAGGTTGAGAGCACCCATCCTGCCAGGGCCCCAATACAAGCTCTGTTGGCCAAAGGTCAGTTCCCAATTACCGAAATTCAGGCCGACGTATGCGTCTAAGAGTTGGAATTGACTTGTTGTGGGGATTGGATTTCCGGGCTGGAGGGGATTCGCATCAACGTTTGAGATAAAATTGCGTACCGGCGCAGAATAGGCGGGACCCGATGGAGCATACTGATACTCGCCGCGCGAGTAGGCGACCCATCGTCCGGCTGTCACCCAACCGGAAAAGCCAGTCACATTGTTTATGCCCTCCTGGAAAGGGCGCCCGTAGTCATTCGTCAGCGTCTCACCAAAATGCTCGGAATCCGTGAGAGGCTTCCCTGCAATCCCGGTAAACCTTGTGTAAACCGATTCGAGGTGAGCACTGGTGTTCCTCCCACCGTCCACTAAGAGCTCGGAGTCGACACCAAATTCTCGCCCAAGCGCACGGAGCATAACGTCCAAATCCGGGGAATCCCCAAGCTTCCCTTCGAGTGAACCCTCGAATGGCTCAGAAGCTTCGGTCAGCAGCCGGGCACACTCGAGCCGAGTCCAAGGCCGTTGTCCCACCATCCCCGTATTCACGTAACCAAGAGCAATCAAACGATCGAAGATCGGGTACACCCAACTATCGAGAGGAACATAGGGAGACCCCTGATTGCCCGGCTTTGAAGCAGAATCACCGCGGAAAGTGTGGCTGAATGAATTCCAAACCGCCCCGCCCAATTCGGGGTCATGATGGCGGGAGAAGGTCTCCTGCGCGATCATGTCACCCACGATGCCCCCGATGAAGACGTCCGACTGAAAATGCTGCAGCGCGTGAATGCGCGAAAAACTGACCACTGTAGCAAGGCCATAGGCCAGCAGCTTTGGAACAGGTCCCGGATATTCGTGGGCGATTACGCCCGCTACAGCCCAGGCCGCCGCTGCATGTTCTGAGGGAAAAGAACTGCCCCCGTTCTGAAAAAAGAGGCCTTGACCGAAATCTTGATTGGGCCGATCGCGCCGAGCAGCGTACTTCATGGCCTCGACGACAACCAGACTGTTGATGACAGCTTCGCCTGCAAGAAAGCCCGTCTCGCGCCAATGTTGATCGTGGTTACGGAGACTCAGCACCCATATGCCGCCTGCCCCCCCAAGGAGGGCCGCCAGCGTCGCGTTCGATAGATTGTTGTAATTGCTGACCGTGCTGGAATTGTGCGAGAGGCTGCGGCTATACTGTGCATCCGTCTGCATCAATCCGGCGGTGACGCCGGAAATAGGCACGAGCCATTGCGTGTCCGAAAAGCGGAGCTTGGCCGGGCTAGTCCAGATGGCCTTCTGATCCTCAAAGAAATCCTGCCCAAGTCGTTTCCAGTTGTGCTGCGCCGTGAACGTGGGCTCGTCCTCCAGACTAAGGGAGATGTGCTTCGCCGGTTTCTTATCCGGCTGGAAGGAGTTCGCGCTGGCTTTCGTGTTTTCCACGTTATCCTGTTGCTCCACGCCCTGAGGAACGCCCGCCGCGCGAGCAGGTGCGACCGCCAACCATGTTGTAGCCACCGAACCGAGCAACATCGCAGTCACCTTCCTCAAGAGCGCTCTCCCCTTACGGGTGGATGTAGGCCACAGCAAGGGCAATGGAAGAGGCCACCTGGGCCATTTGCATCAACTGTATCCAGTTGGGACCTCCAACCTTGATCGCCTTTTCCGGAACGACCACCATGTCACCAGCCCTTAGGGTGGCGCTCAAGGGATCGCCTAACCACCATCCAGAACTATTGTTCTGGCTCGAGATCACCGAACCATCCGCGCGGATCACAAAGACCGCTTTCTTATCCGCTAAGGGCGTTAAGCCGCCCGCCTGGCCCAGATACCATTTCGCAGAAAGTCCCGGCCGATAGCTGATGGCTGTAGGGTTGAACACCTGTCCGTTGACCATCACGTAATTTTCTTTCTTTGGTATATAGAGAACGTCGCCGTCGAGTAAGTGGACGTCCGCAGCCGTGTCTCTCCATTCCTTCGTTCCCGGCTGTATATGAATCACGACACGGCCAATGGGCTCGTTCGCGGCTAGCTGACTCAGGGTGGCGTTGGTCTGCGCAAGGGCGTTGATCTTTGCATTCTTCTCTTCTTCGTTTCCTACGGGTAGAGCCTGAAGGTGCGCCGTTTCTGCTTGCACCCGCGCAATCAGTTCGTTGTGAGATTTGATCTCCAATTCGCGCACTCCGCGGCGCATCAGCACCGCTCCATAGGGATAGGCCTCAGGGGTGAAACCACCCGCGCGCTCCAAGGCCGTGCTCAGGCGCTCACCCGGTTTGATTCCATACGTGCCCGGATGCTGCAACTCCCCGCGCAATGTCACGGAAGCGCCAATGTCACTCCACCCGGCAATCGGCTTGATGGTGAGGACATCGCCATCCTTCAAAGCAAGATTGGCGTTTGATTCACCGCTCATGGCCTCTCCCAGGCTTACGGTCACAAACTCACTGCCGATTTGTCCCTGATCAGTTTCGGGATAGCGCATGAGGTCCGCAGAGTTGGTGTAGGCACTTCGTTTTAGTCCGCCTGCTACTTGCACCAGATCTTCGACGTGCATATTGGTGGTCAGGGGATAGCGCCCCGGTTTGGCGACTTCTCCCTTGATGTACACGGTGGCGGGATCCAGCTTGGCTGAACTTCGCTGAATCAGAAGTCGATCGCGCGGTTGCAAGAGAATGTTGTCAATTGGATCTCCCGCGAGAGCTTCTGCTAGGTTGACGCTCAGGATCTTCATCGTGCCATCGGCTTGCGTGCGGAAGAGCTGAGCCGAGCCAAGCGATGCATTCGGCGTCATGCCGCCGGCAAGAAAAACAGCATCGCGGAGATGCACGTCGCCAGAAGTATTGTATTTTCCGGGTGTTCGCACCTCGCCGCCGACCCAGACGGCAGGCGCTGGCTCAAAGTCATATTTGCTGTAGATCCGCACGGTATCGAGCGGCTTGAGTTTCGGCGCCATCGCGGGGTTTGCTAGCGCTGCTGCAAGATCAAAGCTTTCCACGCTCGGATGGTTATCGGGTGGATTTAGCCGAATAATTTCGGCGTAGTGGGCAGCAGGCACGGGCAGGAGGTCATTGTAGGAGCCAATGAGGTCCGTGATTTTCATATCGATCTTGTAGGAGTAGCGCCCGGGACGGATCACATGTCCCTGAAGATAAATCGCGTCTTCATTGTAGGGGGCGATGGGGAAGATGTGTACTTCATCCCCATCGACGATTTCAAATTCCTGCAATTTCCTGATGACCGAATCGGGGCTTTCCGTGGAAGCGATGGTCAAGCTCACCATCGTGCGCTTCTGGTGCGCTTCGAGGCGCTGCACCTCGATGTGACTCAACGTTGCGGCTGGAAGAATGCCACCCGCCAGTGCGACCACGTCGGCCAAGGATTTCTCTCCATGCAGCTCATAAATCGCTGGGCGCCGGACCATGCCATCCACAGTTACCTGTGGCCCTAGCGGGGACACCATCAAGGTGTCGCCATTTTCGAGGTGCAGTAGGTCGGACTGTATGCCTCGCAGCAACAGGTCGTAAGCATCGACTTCCTGAACTAGTTGTTTGCCGTGATAATGCTTCAGGCTACGTAGTGAACCTCTCGGCGTGACGCCGCCGGCGGCATAGATTGCGTTCAGCGGGGTTGACAAAGAGCTGATATCGTAGGCACCCGGCTCTGCCACATCTCCCACTACGTAAATCCGCACAGTCCGCAATCTCGAGAGAGAAACATCTGCGGAAACATCGCGAAATTCCGTCCGCAACGCGCGCTGGACAGCTTCTTGCACCTCGCCCATCGATCTACCACTCACGAGCAGCGGACCGGCTTCCGGCAGATTGATTCGGCCCTCCCGGTCCACAACTCTTACCAAGCGCTGTGAGACACCGCCCCACACATCAATTGCGAGTCCGTCTCCGGGCCCCACGACGTATTCCGGACCAACCGGCAAATCCATGGGCACGACATCGGCAAGGCGCGATCCGTTGCTGAACACTTCCAGACCGAACCGTTCGGGCTTTTGGTGCGAGGACGCTTGAATGTACATGTCGTAAAGGGACGGGATATCGGCAAAGGGTGTCGCCTGATGAACAAGAGCAACTGGTTCGAATTCCTCTTCGCCAAATGCGCTGCGATCGGAGCGCGTGCGAGTCTTCCCTTTTGGATATGCGCTCGTGTTTCTGGAATTGGCCGCGCCCGGACTCTCCGGCGGATTCATCCCCGTCTTAAGCAATTCACTCAATGGTGGCGAGCTATTTACGTCCGTGGGCATCCCATCTGAAGAGTCAGAAGGAAAACGTTTCGTGGGTCGGGAGACCGCATCCCAGTTCGAATACTGATGGTCCAGGCCGTCGATCTGTCCTCCTTCTAAAGGCAGGCTGGCCGTCTGAATCGATTGACCTGGCCGGCTTTGCGGTTGCTGCTCCGGCGAGGATCTCGGTGCCATCGGAACCTGCGGCATGTCATTAGGGGAATCACTATTGGATTTCGGTGACCTGACGCGCTCCGAGGGGCAATTTTGATCTCTTCTCGTATCGCATGCGGATGTCAGCTCTGGTTCGTCTTCTCGCCTCTTGTTCTGGAGCGCCGCAGCATCCTCCTGGCTCTCGATCTGCACGAGGCGCCGGGCACGCTCCTTAAGAATTAGATCTTGCTCCTTCGCCAGGGGAGAGTTCGGATTCGGGCTCGGCATCAAATAGCCGTACCGTTGAAGCAATTTGGTCGCGACCGCGCGGAAACGAATATCCTGGTTCAAACGATCAAAAATGGCCTGGTTGCTCAAGTCAGCTTCATCGACTACCTGTCCGCGATCGGAGGCTTCTTTAGCAACATAGCGCTTGAGTTCCACCAACAGGCCGACATCGTTTATCAAAAAGTCTTGAATCTGTCTTGCCGAGGCGGCCACGAATTCCAAGTTTTCCTTTTCGAGTTCCGACTGTCCAACCTGCTGGTGCTGCACTGCCGCATCATTTAAGGAGGCGCGTCTTTGGCCAGGCTGCTGGGCCATCGTCGGGACACAAAGAGCGAAAACAAAAATTCCGGCGAGCATCTTTAAACCGAGGAGAGCAGATGGCAATCTGCGAACGCTTTGAATTGGGTTTGCCAGCATCATAAATTGGATACCCCGCTTCATTCCGAAATTGCTCCCTGCTTTTCCGCCATGTGACGGACAGCGGCGAGCAGGCCCTCTTCGGAGGATTCGATATCACCCGAATGAATGTCGACTGAGGCCCAGTAACAAACGGTGTAATTCTCGCGCGGGGCGACAGCGATGATGCGGAGTTCCGGGTGTGCATGAAAAAGTGTGTCGCAAATGTCTGGCCTCTTGCCGGGCTCTTCCGCAGTCACCACGAGGAGATCAGGTGAAGTCTTCTGCACAAAGTCGTGGATGTCAGCCTCATCGGCAACTTCACCCACAATTTCGATCCAAGAATGCTCCGCGAGTGTTTCGAGAAGTAATTCGCGCATGAGCTTGGGTTTGTTCGCGACAAGCACACGGAAGGTCTTAACCATTTTGTTCCCCTCTTGGCGAACAAGTATTAACGTCAGCGCAAAAAAGAGAAGGTTCAATGTGGAATCAAAAGAGAATCCAGGCGCAGATCGGTAAAGAGGTCAGCCATGCTGCCCGAGAGAAGTGCCAAGGATGGACTATGGGGACTTAGTGCCAGAGGGGGAGCACAGGACCAAGCGGCTTAGCACCGCAGATGCGAACAAGATGTAGCCTCACTGTGATGAAATGCAACAAATGTGGGGACGCACTTCTTGCGGTGCTTGAACAGTAGCTCACACGAATGGAAGAAGTTGATACAACCAATCCAATTGTTAATTGTTGACAATCAACCGAACTCTTCATACACTCCCTGCAGGATTTACCCTCGAATTTTCCGCCTAGGTGTTGAAGAATAAGCCAGCTTAGGGGAATTTGACGTCCAGGAAAACTTATGCCAGCGATCGACTGTACCTCGATGTCCGGTGAAGCGAGTGTCTACCTGCTCGCAGAAAACCGTTTATTTAGAGATACGTTGGCCCGACTCCTCAGAAAACAAACGGGAATCTGCGTGGTTGGAGTGATTGGCAATCCCGAAAATATTAAAGAACAGATTGCAGAATCTCGGTGCAACATCGTGCTCACGGACTGCTCACCCGGTTCTCCGCACTCTCTACTCCTCTACGATCTGCACGAAGAGAACTCACAGATCAAAATCCTGCTTGTCGGAATGGATGACGACCCAGAGATGTTTCTGAGGTCGGTCTATCTGGGAGCGGGAGGCTATGTATTGAAGGAAGCTTCTGCCTCGGAAATCGTAGCGGCCGTTCGTGCGGTTGCCCGCGGCGAAGCAGCCTGCCCGCCCAGGTTGTGCATGACGCTCATGGAGCATGTCTCGAGTGAGGGGCGATTGAACTCTCAAGCCAATCATTCGGCTGGAAAAGGCAGGACTGGCCTGACGCACCGCCAAGTCCAACTAATGAATCTAGTCGCCAAAGGATTGACGAACAAGGAAATTGCGGCGAACCTGAATTTGTCGCAATTCACGGTGAAGAATCATATACGCCGGGTAATGCGACAGGTGGAAGCGACAAACCGTCACGACGCAGTTGACCTGATCCGAGCGACAGGGGATGTCCGCGCGCGGTAGTGGTAGACCTTATACGACTTACCCCAGCAAACTTGAGGTATTTGGGTGTGCTCCTGGCTGTTCCGCGTCCGCTGCTGGTGCAGTTGGCTCGATTGGGGTCACGGCTGGTGCTGAGGGTGGAGCCGACGATGAAGCTCCTGCTACGGCGTTGTCAGGAATTGACGCGCTGAGGGTTGCATCATGATTTACGCTCGCTTCGCGCGGGGTCAAAGGCCGGACACACCTGCCCGCGTGGCCGGAAAAGGCGTTCCCTGCGCGTAGTCTCCTCCTCCTGATGGAAAGAAATCGTCCGGCGCTTTTCCCACCGCTGATCCCGGGGCAAGGAAATGCAAGGGCGAGGATCATTCCGCTGAATTACTGTCGGCCGCGGGTAGTACAGTTTCCCCCTTAATTCCGCGTGTCGAGTTATCGGACATCTCTGCGAACGGCAGCGCATAGAGCGCCCGTTGACTTTCCCTTCCTGAGGCCACTAACATGCACCAAATGGAGGCTTTTGATTCGCTCATTGGAAGGTCCTTCTCCCACTACCGCATTCTTGAGAAGTTGGGTGGGGGGGGCATGGGTGTGGTCTATAAAGCCGAGGACACCCGCCTTCACCGCTTCGTAGCGCTTAAATTCTTACCCGCAGAAGTCTCCAGGGATGCGCAAGCTCTCGCTCGTTTCCAGCGTGAAGCCCAAGCTGCCTCTTCTCTGAATCACCCAAACATCTGCACGATCCACGACATTGGGGAGCAGGACGACAAGGCGTTCATCGCCATGGAATTTTTGGATGGACAAACGCTGAAACACCTGATCATGGGACAAGCGCTGAAGCTAGACCGCCTGTTGGAGATAGCCATCGAAGTGTCGGACGCGCTTGATGCTGCTCACACCGAAGGGATTGTTCATCGGGACATCAAACCCACAAACATTTTCATTACCAAACGGGGTCACGCCAAGATCTTGGACTTTGGCCTCGCTAAAGTGGCCACTGCTAAGCTGATGGGAAGTGGGGTTGGCGCGGGGGCCACCTTGGGCACGACGGGGATGGATTCGGATGACTTAACCAGTCCCGGGAGCACTCTCGGAACGGTTTCCTACATGTCACCTGAGCAAGTATTGGGGAAGACGTTAGATGCGCGTACCGATCTGTTTTCGTTTGGCGTTTTGCTCTATGAGATGGCTACGGGATTTCTTCCTTTCAAGGGTGACGGCTCCGGTGCGATTTTTGATGCAATCCTACACAAGACTCCTGTGGTCGCGGTTCGCTTGAACAGCGAAGTCCCTTCGGAACTGGAACACATCATTAGCCGTGCGTTGGAGAAGGACCGCAATTTACGTTATCAGCATGCCTCTGACATGCGCGCAGAACTCAAACGCCTGAAACGCGGGACGGATTCCGCCAGCTCATTACCTTCCACCGCTGGCAAACTAACTCCCAACGAGATTCGCTCTTACTGGCGACATTTTGCGGGGGCGGGGGCACTGGCCATCGTATTGCTTCTGTTCGGATTCAATGTCGGTGGCCTGCGGGACCGAATATTCAGGACTTCCAGTCCGGCACGCATTGAATCGATTGCGGTCTTGCCATTCGCCAATGTGGGCAACGATCCAAAAACTGAATATTTGAGCGACGGAATTACCGAGAGTTTGATCGACAGTCTCTCTCAACTGCCAAACCTCACTGTAATGTCACGAAATACGGTATTTCGCTATAAGGGCCAGACCACCGATCCGCAGAAAATGGGGCGCGATCTGCGCGTCCAAGCCATCCTCACCGGAAGGCTCGTGCAAACCGGTGATGAACTGATGATCAGCGTGAATCTTGAGGACGTGCAAAACAGCCGTCAAATCTGGGGTGAACAGTACAACCGCAAGCTTTCCAGCTTGGTTTCCGTCCAGCGCGAGATCGCCGCGGACATCTACGCCCATCTGCGGCCCAGGCTGGGAGGCGAAGAAAAGAAGTTTCTCCCAAAGCGGCCAACCGAAAATGTCGAGGCCTACCAGCTTTACTTGCAAGGTCTTTTTTATTGGAATAAATGGACGCAAGCGGATTTCAAGAAGGCGGCGGACTATTTCACGCAGGCCGTTCAGAAAGATCCTCACTACGCCTTGGCCTATGCGGGGCTCGCCGATACCTATAGCCTTCTAGGTGACTCCGGTTACCTGGCGCCGTCCGAAGCCTGGCCGAAGGCCAAGACTGCGGCGATGCAAGCACTCGAAATCGACGGTACCCTAGCCGAAGCGCATACCTCGCTGGGTCTCGTGAAGGAGCACTTTGAATGGGATTGGGCAGGTGCGGACAAGGAGTTCCGCCGCGCCATCGAGCTAAATCCAAATTTGGCCACCGCTCACCACTGGTATGGAGACTATCTGGCGAACATGGGCCGATTTGAAGAAGGTTTGCGCGAGACGAAAAAGGCCCAAGAGTTGGATCCGCTCTCCCTGATCATCAATACAACAATTGGCTGGCAGCTCTATTTGGGGCGCGAAAATGACCAGGCCATCGAGCAACTGCATAAGGTTCTCGACATCGATCCCCGGTTCGCACCAGCTCGACGGATTCTGGAAGAGGTCTATGCGCAGATGGGTGAACAAAAAGAAGCGGTGGCCGAGAGAGAAAAAGTTTTGTCAATGTCCGGCAGCCCCGAACTCGCGGCCTCTCTCGAAGAAGACTTCACCAAATCCGGCTATCGGGGCGTGCTGCAAAACTGGCTGGAAGGTTTGACGGAAATCTCCAAGCACGAGTATGTCTCTCCTTACAGTATTGCGGAAACCTACATGCGCATGGGGGAAAAAGAGAAAGCAATAGCGTGGCTGGAAAAAGCCTACGAGGAACATGACAGCGGGCTGGTTTCGCTCGGCGTAGAGCCGATGTTTGATCCCGTTCGATCGGACACACGGTTCCGGGCGATCCTAAAGCGCATGAAACTGACCAGCTAGGTTTTCGTCGTTGCCAAACAAGAAGAAGGGACCACTTATCGCAGGGGGTAGCCTTTGTCTCCCGGCAGCATGCCGTCTACGCGCACGACCTTCACGCCGGGATGAACGTTTCGCGCGTCGACGAAAGCAATCGCCCCCGGCATGGCGGAAACCAGTTCATATTGCATGTCGTTGGAATATACAATTTTGGGGGGCGAAGTGATTTCCGCCCGAAAAATCTTCGCCACCCAGTATTGTTTGAACTGGGTTTCTGACATCTGATAAATCACACGCAACACCACATCGCGTTCACGCGCGACCGGAGCGCGTATCAGCAGAACCACCGGAAGCTTTGCGTTCCAATATTGCCGCTCCCCCAAAAACACTTTGCGCACTTCGGAAAGACTTAAATCGTTGACCGGAGTATCGGCATTAACAACGACAGCGACGTCAGCTCCGTGCGATGTCTGGGCCAGCGACAGCTGGTGCAGGGGCGTCCAGAGCAGGAGTGCTGCGGTGAGCAACGTTCCAACGAGCTTGGGAGTGTTGTTCATGTGGTTTGCCCGCTCAGAATGTGAAGGCCGTTTGGAAAAACACGCCGTTCACCGCCGGTTCGAACGGGTGACCCGGTCGTGGCGGCTGGCTATTCAAGAATCGATATTCCAACTTGAAGCAAGTGAAATTCGATATGTCATAGCGTATACCCACGATCGATTCTTCCTGCGGCTGATAAGTAAAGACCTGTTCGCTCAGAGGCATGTGTGTGTACTCGAAACGGTAATACGGTTTCCACGACTTTTCAAACCACGGCAGCCGGTAAGCAAACTGGGCGTAGAACGCGTCGCTGTTGGCGTTCGCATTCGTGAGAATATTGCGGTGATTGACGTTGTCAAATTCCGCCAAAAATTCCGGCGCGCCCTTGGTCCAGGTCAGGTAGGCAGAGGTGATCCATTCGCGGTATTCCGGACCGGTTGGCAGGGTAATCTTGTCCCGGTACACAGAACCTCCCACTTCCAATCCGTACGCTTTGGCAGGCCGGGAGAAGACCTTGACCACCCAGGCGCGGTTGTTATTATTGTCGCCCGAATCGCCAGGGCGGCCGATGAGTTCACCGCGGCCGTTCCCGATGCCCACGTTGTATTGCAAGCCAAGGCCTCCCGAGGGAATGTGGCCCTCAGCCAGAGCTCCCACGAGGTGGAGCGGTGTAAAAGTTCCTCCGACCTTGACCATGAATGGCCGGTCAACCGTCGTCTCCAGCCACGCGCCGTGATGGAAAGCCGTATTCCAATATCCGATGGGGGTGTGGAATCGGCCGAACGAAAGCTTAAAAAAGTCGTCGTAGTCATAACGGATGATGGACCGTTCCACTTCAATCGTATATTCGTTGGGATGGGCGTTCAGCGTGATCTCTGCAAAATAGCTGATTTTGGAAGAGAGCGCCGAGGCGATATGCAAGTCCAGTTGGCCAAGGTAGAAGCCACTGTTCGTCCCCTTTTGGTCGGTGGAGGCAAAATCCGCATCACCAAATCCGCGAATTTGTAGGGAAGGATAGTGCGTTTCCAATTGACGCGCCGTTTCTTGTGGAATTTGCGACTCATGCTCGTGGACTTGCACTGCGGGTTTGGCGAGCGGTTGCCCCTCAGGGGCTAGATTACCGGGTGCGGGGACAGCTGTAACGGGAGAGCTCAGCGCCGTCACTCGATCCGCCTTTAGTTCAGCGACTTGTTTCTCAAGTAGCTCCACTCGCTCCACGAGCGCTTTGATCTGTTCGGTTTGGTCCGGCGCGGTTGCGCCTTGTCCGTGGGCAACGCTTGCGGCAAACAAAAACACTGGGATGGCTAACAGTGGCCTGTACATAATCTCTCCCCCTGTCGTGATTTGGACCCAGGTTCCGGAGTCAGAAAACTACTGACCTACCCAGAGA
>Ga0307471_100000130_pt1 | contig 36332 bp, 41 predicted proteins | sample atmos_gasesAM3C__2_FD_204566 | JGI IMG/M metagenome (GOLD analysis project Ga0307471, IMG submission 204566) | Hardwood forest soil microbial communities from Morgan-Monroe State Forest, Indiana, United States - atmos_gasesAM3C_515 | ecosystem: Environmental > Terrestrial > Soil > Temperate... | reverse complement strand
GCTGAAGAAAACAACTGAGCATGATCGCGTGCGCAGCGATCGTTCCAGTCGCCGAACGGCTCCCATTTGTCCCCGTTTCGCCCGCGACGAAAGACGTCGCGTTCGGTTGTTAGAATGAAATCTGGTCGGATCTGGAATTCAAAATTGGCAAGCCCGGATTCGAGCAGATCGACCGAGCGGCCGGTGTTGATTGCCCAGATGGCACCTGCTCCTTGCAACTCACGAATCAATTCCACGCATTGCCGATTCAGCCCCGCGCCTGCGGGACCAACGTGCGAAACGAGCGTGCCGTCGAAATCGATGCTGAGCAATTGGATTCGCGAAGACATTGGAATTAACTTAGAAATTGATTTCCCACATGCAATACGTCGATTAGATACACGCCACCATTAGGAACCAAGCTCGACAATGAAATCGGCTTACGAACTGGCAATGGAGCGACTTGAGAAAGCGGCACCATCCATCTCGCTCACTGACGATCAAAAAAAAGAAATCGCAGATGTCGATTCGGTTTATCGGGCGAAGATCGCCGAGCGAGAAGTCTTCTTGAAGGATCAAATTCGCAAGGCGCAAATCGCTGGAAATCTCGAAGAAGCGCAATCACTTGAGAAGCAGCTTGCCTCAGAAATACGTCGATTGCAGGAAGAATGCGAAGCCAAGAAGGAAAAGCTTCGAGCGAGTTTCGCGGGGTAGGTAGGCGCGGTTCACCGAACGGCCCGCGGGCGATTGAGGTCAATCGCCTCTACTTCTGTATCCTTGCGCTCACCGCGTTTCGGCAGATCTGGATCCAGAAAACCGAGCATATGCGCGCGCTTGATTGTACGAACGCCTTCCTGTTTTTGCATCTCTTCGATGCTTTGATGAAATTTTTCCATCCTCGTCCAATGCACTTTCGGCCGAAAATGGTGCTCGGCATGGTAGCCGTTGTAGAAAAACAGCCAATTGTAGATTCTTCCGTAGCTGCTTACACCCCAGGCGATCGGTTTATCGGGGTTTGCACCATAATGCCGATAGTAGCCGTTGAGATAACTGAAGCAGTGGCCCAGATACCAGAACGGCAGGAAATAAAAAATCACGTAGCGCCAGTTGAACAGGAACATTACAAAGAGCGTGGTCGCGAACGCAGCCAGCTCAAGGTTGCCCCAGAATAGATCGCCATTTTTGCGTTTGCGCAGTTCCCTGCGAATTGCTCCGACATCGTCCCGAAAGAAACTCAGAAACACATAGCGCCATGGATTTTCCGCTTCGCCCTCGTGACCGTGACGGTAAATGGACAACCAATCAACGGTATCGCCTTTTTCGTCCTGGCGATCGGAATTCCCCTTGTGATGCTGCATGTGCACGGCGTCGTACATCGTCTGCGAGAAGCAGCAGGCGATGGATTGTGTGACTCCAAAAATGCGATTCAGGGGCTTGGAGCGAAAGAACGGATTGTGAATGAAGTTGTGCCCCACCCCGTTGATGTTCGCATTGACCATCAGCGAATAAATGAACCCGAGAATCAGCATCATCCACAGCGGCGCATGGGGATAGAGGAAAAACAATCCAACGAAATAAGCCAGATGAAATAGACCGGACAACGCTGGCATGGCATCCCAGCGGGTGTGTGCGAACAACCGGGAGTTTGTCGTCGGCCGTTCTATTCGAATAACCTCGGCATTCATTTGAGAAAATCGGGGGCAGTGGAACTTCGCTACAGAAAAGTTGATTGGCAAGTTTTGAAGATTGCCAAGGCCATTCTCCAACGCCTAAGTTAGCCGCTCCATGTTCGCGCTCCAACCGGAATTAAAGATTTTCAGCGGCTCTGCTAATCGCGACTTGGCCGAGCGCATTTGCAAATACGTGGGTGTGCCGCTGGGTCGGGCGACAATCAGCTCGTTTCCCGACGGCGAGACCTACGTAAGGATCGAGGAAAACATCCGAGGCCACGACGTTTTCATCATTCAGCCGACCTGTCCGCCTACTAACCAGCATCTGATGGAGTTACTGATCATGGTGGATGCGGCACGGCGGGCCAGCGCGGATCGTATCACGGCAGTGATTCCATTCTTCGGATACGCGCGCCAGGACCGGAAAGATCAGCCGCGGGTCCCGATTACAGCCAAACTGGTGGCGAATTTGCTGTACGCCGCCGGAGTAAGTCGCGTGCTGACAATGGATTTGCATGCACAACAGGTTCAGGGGTTCTTCGACATCCCGGTGGATCACCTCTATTCGCTCCCCGTGTTAATTAAGTATCTGCGACAACAGCTCACCGGGAAAACGACAGTTGTTTCGCCGGATTTGGGCGGACTCAAGATGGCTTCAGCTTACGCTGAGGCATTGCATGCGAATCTCGCAATTGTGGCAAAGGAACGCCGAAGCGCAACGGAGACCGAGGCGCTATATCTCATCGGCGAAGTGGAAGGGCGCGATGTGCTATTGGTGGATGACCTAACCGAGACGGCTGGCACATTGACGTCCGCAGCGGAGCTTTTGAAAAAACGCGGCGCCCAAAAAATCTACGCTGGCGTCTCGCACGCTGTTCTAGTCGATATCGCAATCGACCGTTTGCAAAAGTCTCAAATTGCGGAATTAGTAACCACGAACAGCACGCCCGTGCGCACCGTGAAAGGGTTTAAGATCACGGTGCTATGCGTTTCCGAGCTTCTCGGGGAAGGTATCAAGCGGATTCATAATGACGAGTCGGTGTCGTCGCTGTTTAACATAGAGAACGGAACAAATGGCAAAACAGGTTAAGCTAAAGGCAGAGGCGCGGACGAACGTGGGCCGCTCGGGTGTGCGCAAGCTACGCGCTCGTGGAATTATTCCAGCCGTCATTTACGGTGGAAAAGTTAAACCGCAGCCCTTGCAAGTCGCCGCTCGGGACATCAATGCAATGATGAGCCACGCCTCAGGCGAAAACGTCTTGGTTGACCTCGAGATCGCGGGCGAAAAATCGAATCGCGCGGCGCTGGTGCAGGAAGTGCAGCATTCACCGGTGCGTGGCGAGATCGTCCATGTCGATTTTCACGCCATTTCCATGGATGAAACCATCCAGGCTGAAATTCCTCTCGAACCGACTGGCACTCCGGTCGGGGTTAAGACTTTCGGCGGACTGCTTGAGCAAAGCCTGCGCGCTGTCACCATCGAATGTTTGCCTCGTGATTTGCCGGATCGAATTACCGTAGATGTATCGCAATTAAATATCGGCGATTCCATTCACGTACGCGACATTCAACTGCCGCCCGGCGTTACGGCAAAGGTGCCATTAGATTTGACGGCTTTTTCCGTCCTGGCTCCAGTTGTCGAAGAAGAACCTGTTGCCGTTGAGGCTGAAGCTGCCGCGGCCGGACCAGAAGTTATCACTGAGAAGAAAGAAGAGGGCGAGGCCACTGGTGCGGCGCCAGCTACAAAGGAAAAGGCTCCTAAGGAAAAAGAGCAAAAGAAGTAGCCTTCTTGATTGCAGATTTTGGAAAATGCCAGTCCGGCTTGGACCGGATCGCAGATTGAGCGGACGTGGAAGGATCAACCCCACAGATTCGCTTGGTTGCCGGGCTGGGAAACCCTGGAGCAGAATATCGTTCCACCCGGCACAACATTGGTTTCATGGTAGCCGATCAGCTTGCCGCGCAGTTTGGATCGACTTGGGAAAAATCGACAAAGTGGGACGCCTTATTGGCCAAATGCGGAGATGTGTTTCTCACAAAACCAATGAGCTACATGAACCGGAGTGGCTATCCGCTCCTGGCAATAGCGCAGTTTCACAAGATCGACCCGTCCGAGATTCTTGTGGTGCTTGATGATATGGCGTTGCCGCTCGGCCGCCTGAGATTGCGGCTCGGCGGTGGATCCGGCGGCCACAACGGCCTTGAATCTGTCATTGTGCAATTTGCTACAGAAGAGATCCCCCGCCTCCGCGTCGGAATCGGAGAGGCTCCAGTTGCAGGATCAGTCGATTACGTATTGAGCCGTTTCTTCGAAGAGGAGAAACCGATTGTTAGATCCACAATCGATCGTGCGGCAGCAGCGGTAAAATGCGCGATTGACAATGATCTCATTTCCGCGATGAACATTTTCAACAAAACTGAAGAACCATGAAAAACCGTTACGAAGCCCTGCTTGTGCTAAACGCGCAAGGGCGGGAAGAGACCGTCAAGGAAATCATCGATCGATTGGAATCTGAGTTCCAACAAGAAGGCGCACAGATCGAACAGGTGCAGAAAATGGATAAGCGGCAGTTTTCCTATGCCTCGGGACCGCTCAACGCCGGATATTACGTCAACTTTGTCTTCAACGCCGAGCCTCAGTCGATTGCGAAACTGCGCTCAAAATTCAAGCTCGACCCCGAGGTTTATCGCCAGAATTATCAGCGTCTCCAGGAAAAGAAGGAAAAACCTGCGAAAAAGATGGCGAAAGCTAAGTGACTTCGATATAAGCCAGGAATGGCCAGTTTCAATAAAGTCATTCTGCTTGGAAATCTCACACGCGATCCGGAAGTCCGCTATACACCCAAGGGCAGTGCAGTATGCGATCTCGGCATCGCCGTCAACCGCGTTTACACAACTGAGGGCGGAGAAAGACGCGAAGAAGTTACCTTTGTCGATGTTGTGTTGTGGGCGCGCCTGGCCGAAATCGCCGGCGAATATTTAAGGAAGGGTCGGCCCATTTTCATCGAAGGCCGTCTGCAAATGGACAGCTGGGATGACAAGCAGACCGGGCAAAAGCGAACCAAACTTCGCGTGGTGGGCGAGAGCATGCAGTTGCTAGGCGGTCGGCCGGGCGGCGCCGCAGGTGAAAACGCCGAAGAAGATCGAAGCGCTGGCAGCAAGACGACCGCGCCACCGAAGCCCGCTAGAGCGGCCGAGCCGGACGACGACGAAATTCCCTTCTAGAACTAGCGCAAGCCTCCACCTTGCAGCTTACGAATGAACGCGACGGAAGCATGTATCGCGCTCAATATGCTGCCAACAGTCGGACCAGTGCGGCTGCGAAAACTTCTGGAGGTATTCAAGCGGCCGCAAGAAATTCTCGCAGCTAAACGCAACGAGCTTCGAAAGGTAGAAGGAATCGGTAACGAAGTAGCCGATCAAATCAGCAACTGGGAATCGATTGTCGATCTTGGCACGGAGCTTGACCGGATTCGCGAATTCGGAGCCACGGTCATTGTTCAGGAATCACCGTCATATCCCAAGGCGCTGCGCGAGATTCACGCGCCGCCAATCGTGCTTTACGTTTGGGGGGAACTAAAAGAACGCGACCATCACGCAATTGGTATCATCGGTGCTCGGCGCACTACACATTACGGAGTCGAATCCGCAAAAAAGCTCGCATTTCAACTCGCCTATGCGGGATTGACCGTAATCAGTGGACTGGCGCGCGGGATCGACACCGCTGCGCATCAAGGAGCCCTGGCAGCAAAAGGCCGGACGATCGCGGTAATCGGCTCCGGACTCGCGAGGCTCTATCCGCCGGAAAACGCTGCGCTTGCCGAAAAAATTCGAGCAGGAAATGGCGCAATTGTGTCCGAATTTTCGATGGAAATTGAACCAGATCGCCAAACATTCCCAATGCGCAACCGGATCATTTCGGGTTGGAGTCACGGGATTCTCGTCGTGGAGGCAGGCTTGAATAGCGGGGCGCTCATCACGGCATCGCAGGCACTCGAACAAGGAAGGTCGGTTTATGCCGTGCCGGGTCATATTAACGCGCCGAGCGCAATGGGATCGAATCGTCTCATTCAGCAGGGCGCTAAGCTGGTCATGGATGCCAGCGACATCCTGGATGACCTGCAGATTCTTCTACCTGATGCAAAACCGTCTGCCGAGGCCGCCGCGAGGCCTTTGCCGTTGCTTTCTGAGGAAGAGCGCCGCATCTACGACGCCATCGAAGCGACAGAGACATCGATTGACGACATCACAGACAAAACACACCTGCCGAGCGCGACGGTTTCATCCACGCTGTTGCAATTGGAATTGAAGCGTTTGGTCAAACAATTGCCGGGAAAATATTTTGTAAAGCTCGGATAGGTATCGTGTTATGCGGACTTCCCCGGGCACGCGTGCCTAAAAAAACGTCTCCCACTTGCAAAAGTCCTGTAAGTGGGTTCGATTGCGAGCCCCCATGTCCAAGTCTCTCATAATTACAGAGAAGCCATCGGTTGCAGGCGACATCGCCAAGGCGCTGGGTGGCTTCAAAAAAGGCAAGGATTACTACGAGAACGAGAAATATCTCATTTCGTGGGCGGTCGGCCACCTGTTTGAGCTCGCCGTGCCTGCATCCATGAAGGCACAGGACAAGTGGGACATGAAGAAACTGCCCATCATGCCGCCGGAATTTGAACTCGCGCCTGCAGAAAAAATGGGCGGCCGCGTCAATGTTCTTCGTAAGCTCATCAAAGACAAAAACGTTTTGGACATCATTAATGCCTGCGACGCGGGTCGCGAAGGTGAATTGATCTTTCGCTATATCATCCAATACGCCGGCACAAAAAAACCGATCAAACGTCTGTGGCTGCAATCGATGACACCGGAGGCCATTCGCGACGGGTTTGCTCGATTGCGCAGCGACGCTGAAATGCAGCCTCTCGCCAGCGCAGCGCGGAGCCGAAACGAGGCAGACTGGCTGGTGGGCATTAACGCGACACGTGCGTTTACGTTGCGGCTCAGCGGCGGCCGTGGAAGCACGGTCACTTCGCTTGGGCGAGTGCAGACTCCGACGTTGACGATCATCGTGGACCGCGAGAGAAAAATTCAGGAGTTCAAACCGCGCGAGCTACACGAGGTCATCGGTAAATTTCGTGCCGCAGCGGGCGAATACGCGGGGCGTTGGTTCGACGAAGCGTTTAAAAAGGAAGAGGCTGAAGGCGAGCGAACCCAGAGACTGCTGGACCGCCTTCGGTTGAATTTGGCCGATGCCGAGCAGCAACTTGACTCTGCAAACGGCTCTCTCTGGGACGAGCACCGCGCTGCGCCACGATTGTGGCATCGCGAAATCGCGGACGCTATTCAGCGCGAATGCGGTGGCAAGCCAGGGATCGTCGAGCTGGAAGAGAAGAAACCGACAACGCAGGCCGCGCCGCAACTGTATGATCTCACGACTTTGCAACGCGAAGCAAACAATCGCTTCGGGCTCTCGGCGAAACGCACATTGCAAATCGCGCAGGCCCTTTATGAGAAGCACAAAGCAATTACGTATCCCCGTACGGACTCGCGCGCGTTGCCGGAGGATTACCTCCCTTCCGTAAGATCGACTCTGACCAAGATCGACAATCCATTTGCGCGCAAGGTGCTCGACAACAATTGGGTCACGCCGAACAAACGTATCTTCAACGACGCAAAAGTAAGCGATCACTTTGCGATTATTCCAACCGGCGCGGTTTCACATTCACTCGATGATTATGAGCGCAAGGTTTTCGATCTGGTGGCCAGGCGCTTCGTCGCCGTATTCTTTCCGCCTGCTAAATACGAGAACACGACTCGGATCACACGTGTCGAAGGCGAGGCGTTCAAGACAGAAGGAAAAATTCTCGTCGCATCCGGATGGTTGGAAGTTTATGGCCGCGAAGCCGCGAGTGAGAAACCGGAGGAAAATCTGCCGCCCGTCAGGCAAGGCGAACGCGTCGCGACGATTAGCGTCGAAATCAAAACCGACCAGACCAAGCCACCGGCTCGCTATACCGAAGCGACCATTCTTGGTGCGATGGAAGCCGCAGGAAAACTTGTTGAAGATGAAGAACTGCGTGACGCGATGAAAGAGAAAGGGCTCGGCACACCGGCCACTCGCGCATCTATCATCGAAACGTTGATTTCAGCGCACTACCTGACCCGACAAGGAAAGGAACTGCAACCGACGGCAAAGGCCATCCAAACAATCACGCTTTTAAAAAATGCGGTGCCCGAGCTGACCAGCCCGGAACTCACCGGGGAATGGGAATTTCGTTTGCGCGAAATCGAGCATCGCAAGCTTACGCGTGATGCGTTCATGCGCGACATTCGCCATCTCACAGAAGAAATCGTCGGCAAGGCGAAGAATTTTCATCCCGATGAACATATGCCGGACGGCGAGCCGTTCGGCGCGTGCCCGAAGTGTGGTTCGCCTATCATCGAGCGATTCAAGAGTTTTACCTGCACAAACGAGGAATGCGGTTTTACGATTTGGAAGACTATTGCGGGTCGATTGTTAAGCCGCGAAGAATTTGAGACTCTCGTCCGTGACAAACATGTCGGTCCCTTAAGCGGCTTTCGCAGTAGGAAAGGCAAACGTTTCCCAGCAGTGCTCAAGCTAAGCGCTGACTTCAAGGCTGAATTTGATTTCGGGCCGAATGGTCAGGAGAACGGCGCGGCGCAACCAGTGGATTTCTCAGGAAAGGAACCCCTTGGCAAATGTCCAAAGTGCGGCGGGCGCGTGTTCGAGCTGGGAATGAGCTACGTGTGCGAAAATTCAGTAGGCCCCAATAAGACGTGCGACTTTCGAGCCGGCAAAGTCATTTTGCAGCAACCGGTAGATCCCGAACAGATGAAAAAATTGCTCAACACCGGCAAGACCGATTTGCTCCCCCGCTTCATTTCCCGCAAAGGCAGACCATTCAAAGCATTTCTAGTGCAGACTGACAAGAAAGATGTCGGCTTCGAATTTGAAAAGCGCGAGCCAAAGACCAAAAAAGAACGAAACCCCAAGGAACCGGCCGCCAAAATCGATTTCACGGGCAAAGAATCGCTCGGCAACTGTCCAAAGTGCGGCGGAAAGATTTTTGAAACTGAGAATAGCTACATTTGTGAGCATTCGCAGGCCGACCGGAAGCCATGCAAATTCAAGCTAAGCAAAACAATTCTCGGTAAGGACATTCCAAAGGAACAGGCCCAGAAGCTACTAGCAACGGGGAAAACCGATCTCCTCGACGGTTTCATCTCGAAAAGAGGACGCCCGTTTTCCGCCTACTTGAAATTGGAAGACGGTAAAGTCGGTTTCGAGTTTCCTGAGAAAACCACGGCAGCGAAAGAATCCAAGCAGGAGAACGTTCCAGCCTCGTCTTGAGGCAAACGGACTCTTAGCCAATAACTAGTTTCGGTTCGCGCCGCCGCGTTGGTTAGCCTGTTGACCTGCAGGTTCAACCCGTTGTTGCACGTGATGTACCATGGCCACAGCGCCGATCAGCACGCATGCTGCGATCACTTGGTGCAGGTGGAGCGTCGCGTGAAAGATCCCCCATGTGATGCACACGGCCGCGAGTGTTTGCATCATTTCAAAATAGCCGGCCGTTGATGCGCGCGTGAGGTGCAGTCCTTGAAAATAGATCAAGAGCGGAATTCCTCCTGAGATCGAAGCCAGGAATAAGAGCAGGACGATTGCCTTAACGGGCTGCGCCTGCGCCGTCGTTGGCCAAAGCGCTGCACCCTGAAGTTTGCCGTAGGCCAGAAGAATCAGCGTCATGCATGCGAGACCGATAACGATGCGCATGCTCGATGCGAGTCGAAGCGACATGCCGATCATCACCCCGCGGCCGGCGACTGTCGAGAGTCCCCAGAACAGCGCACAAATCAGTGCATACCCTGAGCCAAGATTCAGGCCGGCGCGTTCAAAGGAGACCCCAATCATGGTTGGATGCGTCACAGAAACGAAGATACCGGCGACGATCGCGATGGTGGCGTAAAAGAAGAAGCGATGGGCAAGCCGGTCGCCAAAAAGCAGGAACGCCCCAACAGTTGATATAACAGGCTGGATGTTCAAAACGACATTCACCACGGTCGGATTCCCGTACTTCAATGCCAGGGTGAAGAAGATGGTGCCGACTGCTGAGCCCGCGAAGCCTGAAAAAAGAAGATAACCCCACGTGCGCACGTGCACTTTTGGAATCTCGCGTAAGCGCGGGATCAGAATCGGCAGGAACATGCTCAGAATGAGAACGTGTTCCCAAAACACGATCACCTTCGCATCGAACAGCTCATTAAGTGGAATCCTCCATGCACTCTCTGTACCCCAAAGCGCAGCGCCGAGACCAACCAGCCACGGACCATAGTTAGCACTGCGTGTTGCGCCGTTTTGCATTTCGAAGCGTGTATCGTCGGCCGTACGTCGCGTCAATGAAGGATGATCGTCTCGCTCTCTAAAAAGCGATGCGAAGACGCCTCGAACTCCAAAAGCTCTGCGCCCGACATTCGATAACAAGATTTACCCGGTTTCGCAGGACCTTTTGAAGTGCGTACGCATCCCGCATCACTTTTTCCGACAATCTCGCTAACTGATACAACCAATCAAAAAGCATTGACACCACAACGAATGGTATGGTAATTGGAATTCCCATACTATGCGTTGCCCCAAGTGCGGGTCTCGTGATGACAAGGTCATCGATTCCCGTCAGTCACGGGATAGCTCCAGTATCCGTCGTCGTCGCGAGTGTTTGAAGTGTAAGTACCGGTTTACTACGTACGAAGAAATCGAGCGCTCTGATCTGCGGGTGGTAAAACGTGATAGAACCCATGAACCGTTTGATCGGCGTAAATTAGCTGCCAGTATCGCGAAAGCTTTTGAAAAACGCTCCACCAGTCTTCTCACCTTGGAAGACACCGTGGATGAGATTGTGCATGAACTCGAAACGAGCGGCCGTGAGGTTCCTTCGTCCGCAATCGGCGCCAAAGTGCTCGAAAAACTGCGTGGGATCGATGAAGTAGCCTATCTGCGCTACGCCTCAGTGTACCAGCGGTTTCAGGACGTCGATCAATTTGTAGATGCCATTCATACTCTTGGGCGTCGCGTAAAGCCGAATACGCTCCAGCGAGAGTTGTTTCCATCTGAGACCGCGCAGAGGCCTGCGGCCGGGCCACGAAATATCCCAATCAGTAAGAAGAATCATGGTCGCGTTTAAGGAAGAATTTCCATATCTCCGCACAGATTCGGGACAACTGTTCGAGTTCAACCGCGATTGGCTGCACGCGGCGATTACGCGCGCGGCCCATGAAGCTGGCTATCCCAGTTGGTGGCTAACTGAACACGTGACGGAAAGCATCGCCTTCTACCTGCACCTGCGAAACGACGAAAACATCGTCGCGTTTAGTCAGTTGTCCCAGACCGTACGGTACGTCCTAAAAGCGATCGGTTATAAGGAGATTGTGCCCTTTTTCGCACCGGCGCCGCCGCCCATTTACATCTCGTTACTCGACATCGCTCACCATGCCGGCACAGGTTACGAGCTCGCATTTTTTGATCTTTTGGAAAAGCGGATTAACAGCCTCATAGAAATCGGCTCCGATAATCTCGTGCTTTGCTCGCTGCAGCCTTGTGTAAAGCATCTTCGCGGGGTGAAAACGTGGACGCGCACCTGCGATGCGTTACGCGAGGAAATTGTCTGCTTCGTGCGCGAAAAACTAACATCTGCAATCGATCCCGTAGTTGAGAGACTCGATTGTTCGCTGCGCTAAAGAGTTTCACCGGCGTCGCCCAAAGACTTTCGCAATCGTACCGTTTCTCAGTTGAATTACGGCCAGAATGCGCAGATTTACCCGAAATCTCTCGGTGACAAACCACTTCACGCCATGACCATTTTCGAAAAAATCATCGCGCGCCAAATTCCAGCGAAAATCATCTGGGAAGATGACGATGCAGTCGCTTTTCACGACGTTGATCCACAAGCACCCGTGCACGTGCTGATCGTGCCCAAGCGAGTGGTTCCTCGCCTTGCAGGTGCTAAGGATGAAGATCGCGCGCTGCTCGGGAAATTGCTTCTGATTGCGCGTGATCTGGCGAAGAAACTGGAGCTATCGAACGGCTATCGTGTCGTCATCAATTCCGGGCCTGACGCGGGTGAAAGTGTTCCGCATTTGCACGTACATCTGCTTGGCAAACGCGCGCTCGCCTGGCCACCGGGATGAAATAGCGTAAGCGTTGTCTATTGCGCTGCGCAGGTTCGCAGGTTCGCAGGGCCACTAGGTCCTTTTCGCGACGAGGCTCAGCCCGCTCTACTCGCGAACCCGCGCCCAATCGATCCCAATGACGCGCTTGTCCGCAAACTGTTTTAACGATTTTGGGGAAACGAGATAACGCGCACCTTTCCTCTCTTTGAACCCAATGATTCCAAAGTCTGTCCCGGTTTCGCTTTTTTGGACTGTCATTACTCGATTGTTCTTTAGCTGTACCTGAAAACGCCGGTCTGCGGCGGGTTTTTGCCAAAGGGTGTAAATATTCGGTTGACCGCATTCCTCCACTATCTGCGAAAAGCGTATCGTTTTTATTTTAAGCAGTTTCATGGCTCAGCTGTAACCTGCGCACCGGGCAGTCGCGCATACCAGAAAAAATCCGCCAGAGAACTATGGCAAGGAGGATCAGACTACCGTTGCTGCATTCCTGCCCTGGCGGGATTTGTAAGTCCTCAATCCATAGCCCCTGACGGAGATCAAATTTTGCTCCAACATTGGCATCGTGCAACCCTGACCGCCTTCGTGGAAAAGGCGGAGACATTGACAAGCCGTGACGCTTCTGTTTGCATCGACGCCGTGAAATGTTTCGCGTGGCTTTTGCTGGCTTTTCTCTTCGCCACTTTGAATTCTTGTACAACACTCGTTAACCGGCGCGATCTTTACAGTCCTGAACCGGGACCAGATTCCCTGGAAGCGGCGCGCCAGTGGTACGGTGTCACAACAACACACACAACGGCGACGACGACTAGAAGCGAAGAAATCGTTTCCCCAGCGAGCGTAGGCAGATATTAGATTAGTCGACTCCTCAAACGAGCCGGACGACTCTTAACCGAATGGCAGGTTTGCCTTGATGCGGGCGACATCCGTGTCGTCCACGCGCGCTGCTTTGCTCAAATGGCGCTTCCGCTTTGCACTTTTTGCCGACAGCAAGTGGCGTCGCGAGGAGTGCGATCGCAACACTTTACCACGCGCCGTGATCTTGAAGCGTTTTGCCACGGCTTTACGGGTTTTACTGCGCGCGATTGGCTTTGGCATAAAGCGAGAACATATTAGGTAGTTAGGTTTTCACAACCGCCTTTTGGTGTTCGCTCCCTTTGCTTTCCTTGGATATTCGCGTTTTGCGCACAGCGCTTGCCCGCGATCACTTCGGAGTTGAACTTTACTGAAACTTTCGAGGATGAAGGAATCGCAGAACCAAAAACCGAACGTTATCATAATCGGCGCTGGATTTGGTGGCCTTCAGGCGGCGAAGGAGCTTGGTGGGAAAAATGTTCGGGTCATAGTGATCGACCGCACAAATTATCATCTCTTTCAGCCTTTACTCTACCAGGTCGCGACCGCCGCGCTCTCACCGGCAGACATTGCGGCTCCGGTGCGCTCGGTGTTAAGCAAATGTAAGAACGTCGAGGTCATCCTCGCCGAAGTGGAATCCGTGGATGTCGCTGCCAAAAAAGTAAAAACGGTCGATTTAGAATTCGACTACGATTATCTGATTCTCGCCACTGGCGCCCGGCATTCTTACTTCGGACATAATGATTGGGAGAAACTGGCTCCAGGATTGAAAAGTCTTGAAGACGCGATTGAACTCCGGCGTCGGATTCTGATGGCATTCGAATACGCGGAGAAAATCGACGATGAAGCAGCGCGCAAGGCGGCAATGACCTTTGTCATCATCGGCGGCGGACCGACCGGTGTGGAAATGGCGGGAGCGATCGCAGAAATCTCCCGTTACACGCTGTCGAAAGATTTTCGCCATATCGATCCATCGCGGGCACGCGTCATTCTCATTGAAGGCGACTCGCGCTTGCTATCTGCCTTTCCCGAGGACTTATCGCAAAGCGCTAAAAAACAGCTCACAGATCTCGGCGTAGACGTGCGCACCGGCGTAAGAGCAACGAATCTTACTGAGGCCGGAGTGCAACTCGGCGACGAATTCATACCCTGCAGGGTTAAAATCTGGGCAGCCGGCAATAACGCGTCGTTTGTTGGCAAAACACTGGACGCGCCAATTGATCGGGTCGGTCGCATCGTTGTGAACGACGACCTTGGCATTTCCGGCCATCCTGAAGTTCAGGTCATAGGCGACCTGGCAAACTTTTCACATCAGACCGGAGAGCCTTTGCCGGGAGTGTCACCAGTGGCCATCCAACAAGGACGTCATGCCGCGCGTAACATTCTTGCGATGATTAAAGGGCGTAAACCGCAGCGTTTCCACTATTGGGACAAGGGAAACATCGCTACAATTGGTCGGAACAGAGCGGTCGCCGATTTAAAATTCATGCACTTGAGTGGTCTTCCGGCGTGGGTGGCGTGGTTGTTAGTGCATATCATTTTCCTGGTTGGTTTTCGAAACCGTTTACTCGTCCTATTTCAATGGGCGTGGGCATATTTTACGTTCAATAAGGGGGCGCGATTGATCACCCGCAATTTCCAGTCGGAACAAAGGCCGCCAGCGTGACGGATGTCATGTTGAGCGAAGCGAAACATCTCTGAATATTGTTTTCGATTGCCCGCGGAAATGATCAGAGATTCTTCGCTTCGCTCAGAATGACAGCTCTGGACATTTCCGTGCGCAATCTCCAGCGAAAAATCGCCATCAACGTTGCCGAGATCCAAAATTTCGCTGCAAACGCCTTGCGCCGCTGTTTGCAGTTACGCAAGCGAAAACCGACGGACCTGGATAAATTGCATGGCGTTTTGGTCTGGCTCATCTCGGATCGCCGGATGGCGCAGTTACATCGAAAGTTCATGCATCGAACGGGGCCGACCGACGTCCTGACTTTTCAACACGGCGAAATCTTTATCAGCGTTGAGACAGCAAAGAGACATGCCCGCGCGTTCGGGAACTCGCCCGCGAGAGAGCTTCGCCTCTATATCGTCCATGGGCTTCTACATCTGCATGGCTTCGATGATCAAACGCGGACTGGCGCGCGGAAAATGCACAAGATGCAGGAAAAGATTCTGCGCGACTGCAGTGGCGCTGCTTAGCCGCCAACCTCGTAGCCCGGATTGGTGACCCCGGTAGAATGGATCAACCAGAACAGGCACCTCGATGTCGGCCTTAGCAGACAGCTTGTTTGAACTGACAGCGTCGTATGTTAGCGTTTCCACCATGAGTCGCGAGCCACGGCGGGGAGTCGGATGCCGGGCGCAAAGCAAAGAAACAGAGGGAACAACTCATATTTTGGATGAGACTGGCTCGGTAACAACCGCGGAGCCGACCACGGAAACGCAGTCGGAAGAAGATATCGACCTTCCCTGGCAGGTAGTAGTCCACAATGATCCCGTGAATTTGATGAGCTACGTGACCATGGTTTTTCAACGGGTCTTTGGGTATCCGCGCGAGAAAGCAGAAAGACACATGTTAGAAGTGCATCACAAAGGACGTTCAGTGTTATGGGCGGGCATGCGAGAGCCTGCCGAGCTTTATGTGCAGCAGTTACACGGCTATCTCCTACTCGCCACACTGGAAAAGATCCGTTGATATGGAGATTTGCCGGCACAACGACCAGATCGAGATCTCCGAACTAGACCCGTTTCTCGCCGAGCTCCTTCTACAAATTCCCGCAAGCGCCAGCCCAGACGGGGTACCACCCGCCGAGCAACGTCTTTTCAGTTCTCCAGCGAACAGAAAAGAGACCGAGCTTTGCGCAGAGTGGAAGGTGTACGTCGAACCTGAACTGCGACGCCTTTTTCAGAGCGCCACCGAAACGGTAGCTGCCGATTTGGAGCAACTAAAGGGCAACGAAAAAATTCTCGCGAATCACACTCTGCGCATTCCCGCCAAACACACCGATGCCTGGCTGAACGCGCTCAATCAGGCGCGACTAGTCATCGCGGCAAAAAATAACTTCACCGAAGGCGAATTGGGCGATCACCTTCGCTCACCCATTGGATCGCGCCGGGACTTGAGTCTCTTCCAGATAAACTTCTACGGTTTTCTGCAGGAATTCATCCTGCGCGACCTGGGCGGTTGAGAGACGAAGGTGGGCGATTACGTTTCTTTTCGTTCACGGACCATCGCCATGAGGCGGTCTTTGATGGCGGCTGAAGACTTCGCCGGACGCAGACTCAGCGCGAATGCTTCGTGCAACCCGTAACATTCGCCGATGTAGTCTTCGGCTTTTTTTCCAAATTTCTTCCGCGCTTTTTCGAATTCCTCCAACTCTTCCGCCTCTAACGCGCCGATGACGTAGAGCCGCGATTGGTTCTGGAATTCCTTAAAGTTCACCTTTCAACTCCTTGAGACCGTCATAGATTTTTTTCAGTCCTAATTCAAGCCTGGTCTTTACCGTGCCTAAAGGTGTATTCGTTTTGGCGGCGATTTCGCGCTGGCTCATGCCTCGAAAAAATGCCAGGTCGATTGCCTGCTGTTGGGCGGGTGGAAGCCCACTGATTACCTTGCGTATCAAGCTGCGCGTGTCACTAAGCACGATTTCTTCTTCGGTGGAGTTATGGACCCATGCATCAGGCTGTTGTTCGGTTTCATTTTGCAAGCGTTCTTCTGCGCGCGCATAAGCCTGCTTTTTCCTCAACCCGTCAATTGCCCGACGCCGGGCCAGTGTCACCATCCAGCCAAGTGGTTTGCCCTTTTGTGAAGAAAAGTTTTTCGCCTGATTCCAAATCTCCATGAAAATCTCTTGTAAGAGATCGTCAGCCTCCGCTTCGTTGTGAATCACTCGCAAAATAAGCGCCTTCAAAATGCCGTTGTATCGATCGTAGAGCTGAGAAAGCGCATCGGGATCCTCCGCTTGTATCGCCTTCATTAATTCCAAGTCGCTAGGCCCTCCGGGCTCGACTGGCGGGGCGACAGAGAACGGTCGCGTCCGCGATTCTGTGACGTGCACCCCTTTCCTTGGTTTGCGGCGCGTGGAAGAAATGAGTTTGGATCGTCCCATGAGAGGTTAAGAGATTGCGGCAATCAATCAGGGGAGCGCGCGCGAACTAACCACCAAGTCTCTTAAGCTGCACAGACCACTTCGTCCACCGGTTTCCAAGACAGACTCTCCAACGTACCCCGAATCGTCCCTCCCGATAAATCTTGACCTCTCGACGGTGGCTCCACTACGTTCGGTAGACCTAAACCGCGCCTGACCAAAACTGCTTCTGTTCCGGGAAGACCCAGCTCTTGCGGAACAATTGACGAACCGATGATTGCGTCGCGCGTCTTATGCGTCAAAAATTAAACGCATGGCGCAAGAGGAGACTCCAACGAGCGTGGATCCGTTGTGGTACAAAGACGCGATCATCTACGAGATGCACGTCAAAACGTTTTGCGACAGCGATGGGGACGGGATGGGTGACTTTCGTGGAGTGATCGAGAAACTGGATTACCTTCAGGAACTCGGCATCACCGCCATTTGGCTCCTGCCCTTTTATCCGTCGCCGCTGCGAGATGACGGATACGACATCGCCGATTACTTCGACGTCAATCCAAATTTCGGCACTCTCGACGATTTCCGTGCATTCCTTGACGCGGCGCATGCGCGAAACCTGCGGGTCATTACGGAGCTGGTCATCAATCACACTTCCGATCAAAATCCGTGGTTTCAAAAGTCGCGTCGGGCTGTAGCCGCCGCCGGCGCTGGCATCTCCAGCAACGATCTTTCTTACAAAGACTTCTATGTGTGGAGCGACACGCCCGAAAAATACAAGGATTCGCGAATCATTTTTAAAGACTTCGAAACCTCGAACTGGGCATGGGACCCTGTCGCGAAAGCCTATTATTGGCATCGCTTTTACTCGCATCAGCCCGATCTGAACTTTGATAACCCGGCGGTGCATGATGCCGTGGAGAGAGTTTGCGATTTCTGGCTGGAGCTGGGCGTAGACGGACTTCGTCTTGACGCTATCCCGTACCTTTACGAGAGAGAAAACACCAGCTGCGAGAATTTGCCAGAGACACACCAATACCTGCGTAAGCTCCGTGCTCACATCGACGCAAAATTTCCAAATCGCATGCTGCTCTCGGAGGCGAACCAATGGCCTGAAGATGCAGCCGCCTACTTCGGCAGCGGCGACGAATCGCACATGAATTTTCACTTTCCGCTCATGCCGCGCATGTTCATGGCGCTGCAGATGGAGGACCGCTTTCCCATCATCGACATCCTGGAACAGACTCCATCGATCCCTGAGCAGTGTCAGTGGGCGATGTTTCTGAGGAATCATGACGAACTGACCCTGGAAATGGTCACGGACGAGGAGCGAGATTACATGTATCGAGTTTACGCTACCGATCCGCACGCTCGCATTAATCTTGGAATTCGTCGGCGTCTCGCGCCATTGCTCGCAAACAGCCGCCGCAAAATCGAGCTGCTCAACACGCTGCTGTTCTCAATGCCTGGTACTCCGATCATTTATTACGGAGATGAGATCGGCATGGGCGACAATTTTTATCTCGGCGATCGCAACGGCTGCCGGACACCGATGCAGTGGAGCCCTGACCGCAACGCAGGATTTTCAAGAGCAAATCCACAGCAGCTTTATCTGCCGATCACGATCGACCCTGAATATCATTACGAAGCCGTCAACGTGGAGAACCACCAGAAAAATCTCTCCTCGTTGCTTTGGTGGACGCGGCGGGTCATCGCCATGCGGAAAAATTTCAAGGCATTTTCGCGCGGCTCGCTTGAATTTCTCTATCCGGACAACCCGAAGGTTCTCGCCTTTCTTCGCCGGCACGGGGACGAGATCATTCTGGTAGTAGTAAATCTCTCGCGCTTTGCGCAGTCGGCAGAATTAGATCTTTCGCGCTTTGCCGGTTACGTACCGATGGAGGTTTTTAGTCGCAACCTCTTTCGGCCGATCAGAAAATCCCGTTACGTCATCACGCTGGGTCCGCATGCGTACTACTGGTTCGCCCTGCACGCGCCGACCGATGGGCGCCGTATTCTACGAAAGAAAGCGGTGCCGATAATCGGCGCGCCGATCGAGCTGGAAAAGCTCCTGGATAATGGTCAGCGCGCTGCAATTGAAGGCGAAATTTTACCCAGATACCTTCAGACATGCCGCTGGTTCGGTTCGAAGGCGCGGACCTTTCGCAATCTAAAGGTCGTCGAGCAGCCTGCAATCTCAGCCGACGGCGATAGCGCCCACCTTTGGTTCGTCGAAGTCAGTTATTTGGATGGACCAACGGAAACTTATGCGCTCCCGGTCAAAATCGCTTCCGGAGACGCCGCGCGCTCAATATCTCAAGCTGCACCGCATGCGGTTATCGCGCGTTTTGAAGGCAGTGAAGAAAATATTCTGTTTGACGCCATCTGGGATCCGAAGTGTCGCTCACAATTCCTTACCGCGATCGTTCGTGGCGAGAAAATGAAAGCGCGAGCCGGCGAACTTGTCGGCACAGTTGCCAAAACGATCGAACCAGATCAGCCGGTCAGCTTCGAGAATTCAGAGGTTTTGGCTGCAGAGCAGAGCAACTCTTCGATGCTCTTTGATAACAAATTTTTCCTTAAGCTTTATCGCAAGCTCGAGGATGGCATCAATCCAGATGTTGAAATAACTCGATTTCTCACAGAGCACACCAAGTTCCCAAATGTGCCGGCGTTTGTCGGCGCGATCGAATACCGCCAGTCAAAAGCGGAACCGACTGTTGTTTGTCTGCTGCAGCGAGCCGTCTCCAGCGAAGCCGATGTCTGGACACTCGCCTTGGACGCAGTCGGCCGCTATTACGAGCGTGTGCTGGGCCGCAAAGCGGATCTTCAGAATGAAACCGCGCCACCCGGCGCGTTGCTCGATGAGCTGATCGGCGGCGTTCATCCTGAGAAAACAAATTTGCTGGGACAACGCACCGGTGAGTTACATCTCGCGCTCGCCTCGAATTCCGATGATCCGGCGTTCCGACCGGAGCCATTCAATGCGATGGCCCAACGCTCCGTTTACCAAAATATGCGGGCGTCGCTGCGCCGCGCGTTTACTTTTTTGGAAAAGAAAATATGCGACCTTCCGGCAGCTTTCCGCGACGAAGCCAAGGAAGTGCTCGACGCCGAACAAGAGATATTGGCGCGCGAAAAACGGCTGCTCGATCGTCGCACCAATGCGGCGAAAATCCGCATTCATGGCGACTATCATCTTGGTCAATTGCTTTACACCGGAAAAGACGTCGTCATTTTGGATTTCGAAGGCGAACCGGCGCGACCGCTGAGCGAACGAAAACTGAAACGCTCCGCACTCCGTGATGTCGCCGGCATGATGCGATCGTTCCAATACGCTGCCTACAGCGCCCTCTGGCAACCGGCCATGCGCAAAGAAGATGTGCCATTCTTGGAACGCTGGGCCGATCTCTGGTATCGTCACATGGCCAGCGTTTTTCTACAGAGCTATTTGAAGACAACAGGCAGCGCTGTCTTCATCCCACAACACAGCGAAGACCTGCAAATCATGCTCGAAGCCTATCTGCTCGACAAAGCTGTTTACGAAATTGGTTACGAACTAAACAATCGCCCCAGCTGGGTCGTGATCCCCATCCGCGGGATCAAGCACATTTTGAAATCGGCTTAAAGGTAGCCGTCATCTGATCGCAATCCTTCGTCTGGGATGTTGTAACAAGATTGACTCAGCGTTGAAACGCTGGCCTGTTTTCAGAAGATTATATTAAATACTTGCGGCGATCTAGCCTGCGCTTATAAGCACACTCAACCAGTTTTATGAACCAATATCTCGACAAGATCGACAATGACATTGCGGAGAAACATCTTTTGAAACATCCGTTTTATCTCGCGTGGACGCGCGGAGAATTGAGCAAGCAGGCGCTTACAGATTATGCGCGGCAGTATTATCATCATGTCGCGGCGTTTCCGACGTATCTATCCGCCGTGCACGCGCAGTGCGATGATCAAGCAACCCGCAAACAAATGCTCAGCAATTTGATCGATGAAGAAGCCGGGTCGCCGAATCATCCCGAGCTTTGGAAGAAATTTACGCAAGGGCTTGGTATCAACGACATCGATCTTGCGCGAACCGAGAAACAACCGGAGACGAAAAAATTGATTGAAACATTCCGCTTGGTTTGTGGCCAGGGATCGACGGCTGAAGGTTTGGGCGCACTGTATGCGTACGAGAGCCAAATTCCCTCTATCTGTGAATCGAAGATTGACGGGCTCAAAAAACACTACGGATTCACCAAATCCGAGCACTACGAATATTTCACTGTCCACATCGAGGCAGATCGCGAGCATTCTGCGGCTGAGCGCGACTTGCTGAGCCGCTACCTCGACGACCGCAATTTCGAATCAGTGAAAGTCTCAGTGCGCCGCGTTCTCGACGCGCTGTGGGAAATGCTCTCGGGCGTTTGCCGGCGTCACGCCATCGCGTGCTGAGACCGGTTCGTTCATGGAGTTGCGTCCACGGCGCTGTGTTGCCGTGCCATTAACACTTCAACCGGCCTTCGCTCCACTACGCTGCGCGGCAGGCACAGCGAGCCTACTACATCAGCTTACCGTGGCCGCAAGACGAGAAACGAACGAATCTTGTGGCGACAAACTGACAGCACTTGCGGCTGGCTGGGATCAAGCGCGGCAGCGATCTTGTTGTAATCCGCAACTGACGTAACCGGTTGTTGATTGATTTGCTCGATCACATCGCCTTTTTGCAGTTCCGCGACACCGCTGTCAGGATCAACTGCGCTAACCAAAACACCTTGCACATTTGCGGGCAGATCCAGTTGGCGTGCTGTTTCAGGAGTCAGGTCTTCCACATGAATTGAAGCGAGAGGTCCATTACTCGTTTCTTGATCGTTCGACTCCCCAGGAGGCTGGGGCTGCGAGGGGCCTCGTTTCGGTGAGACGCGAGCCGATTGATAATCGATCGGTTGCTCTTTAATCTGCGTCGTTACCTTGAGCGGTTTCCCATTACGCACGATTTCCAGTTCCACTTGTTTATTCAGCTGGGTTTGGGCCACGAGAGTCCGCAGCGCGCTGAAATTCTTTACATCACGGCCGTCGAATTTGTGGATCACATCCCCTGGCTGAACGCCCGCCTGGGCGGCGGGCGATCCAGGCATCACGCCCGCGACCGGCACTCCGTCTGTCTCCGCGCTCCTGTCATCGGGTTGTAACGCCCGAGTTTGGATCCCGAGATAGCCGCGAATGATTCGCCCCTGTTTCAACAGACTTTCCAGCGCTGTCCGAACCGTATTTGACGGAATAGCGAAACCCACTCCCTGCGAGCCGCCGGTGGTCGAGGCGATTGCCGTGTTGATCCCGATTACTTCGCCGCGAAGATTAACCAATGGCCCTCCGCTGTTCCCGGGATTAATTGCCGCGTTTGTTTGCAGCAGATCCCCGAAACCGTCGGCGCGGTTTGGTCGCATTTTCGAACTGATAATGCCGTCCGTTACCGTCTCCTCAAATCCAAATGGATTTCCAATGGCCAAAACAAAATCTCCTGGCTGAACCATGTCCGAGTCAGCCAATTTGAGCGGCTTGACGCCCGGATCGTCAATCTTGAGCACGGCCAGATCAACCTCGGAGTCCGCGCCGACTAACCGCGCTTTCTTCGTCTGCCCATCGCTCAACTGGACCTCGATTTGATCAACCTGATTGCCTTCTCTGTCGGTGACCACATGACTGTTTGTGATGATATGGCCTTCATTTGTTACGATCACACCTGAGCCAAGCGAGTTTTGCACGAGGGTCTCGTCACGCGGACTACGAAATTGCCGCCGGTTCTGGAAAAAAAATTCGAACGGATCAAGCCCGGATTCCCGTCGGATACCGATCTTCTTTGATGTTTTGACGGCAACAACTGACGGGATCACGCTCTTAACGAGTGCGCGCCGCTCCCGGTTCAACGTCTCAAGCGACGGGACTTGCTTTGGATCCACGCTCGGATTCGATGCCAGCGTGTATTTTTCCGGCTCTCGGCCAGAAGGTAGATTCAAACCGCCATGCTTCAGGCGATAGTCGTACAACAGAGAAATTCCCGCGCTGACCAGCAAGACAAAAAGCAAAAATTTCGCAAAGTTTTTCATTAACTAACGTTAGAAAAGGTTCGTCCCTGTTGTTCGACAATTAAACGCCGGAAACGTTGATTCTCAGGCAATTCCAAACGGGGGTCCCTTTCCAAAATCGATACGGCGGCTGCGCGCGCGCGCCGCATCAAATGCGCGTCTGTCTTCAAGTTACCAATCTTGAGCGCAGGAAGTCCGCTCTGAGCCGTGCCAAGCAGGTCGCCTGGGCCACGCAATTCCCAGTCTGCCTCTGCCACTTCGAAGCCATCTCTTGTTCTTTCTAAAACCGCCAGTTTTGCTGAAGCCTCTTTCGCCGGAACTGAGGTGAGCAAAATGCAATACGACTTGTGCTCCCCTCGCCCGATCCGTCCGCGAAGCTGATGCAGTTGCGCAAGCCCAAAACGCTCCGCGTTTTCAATAAGCATCACGCTGGCGTTGGCAACGTCTACACCGACCTCAAGCACAGTCGTGCTGATCAGCGCGTTTGTCTCGCCACTGCGAAAACGTTCCATGATTTCCTGCTTTTTCGACGGAGGAATTCGGCCGTGCAGCAGATCACAGCGAAATGGATGCAAACGCTCCCTCCACAATTCGTATTCGGCCGCAGCGGCTTTGGCGTCGAGTTTTTCACTTTCATCGATCAACGGATAGATCACATAAAGCTGGCGGCCGGCCTCCAACTGTGTTCGTAAAAAAGAAAGCACCTCGCCGAGTTTCGATTCATCGCGCACAGCCGTAACGATTTTCCCCCGGTTCCGCGGCATCTCATCGATAGTTGAGACATCGAGGTCGCCGTAGATTGTCATTGTCAGCGTGCGCGGGATCGGCGTCGCGGTCATCACGAGCACGTCGGGCGCTGGTTCGCGCGCGCTCAATCGGGCGCGCTGCGCAACACCGAACTTATGCTGCTCATCGATCACAACGAGCCCGAGGTTCGAAAACGAGACTTTATCGAATAGCAACGCGTGTGTCCCAACGATGATCTGAGGTTCCTCGCGCACCGAATCGCCGACACGCCCAAATAACGGCAACGGTCCGCTTTCCTCCTGCCGTGCGGCGGTTCGCAGCGCCACGCTTACGCCGAGCGACTCGAGCCAGCGCCGTAAGACATCATAATGTTGCTCCGCCAGAATTTGTGTAGGCGCCATAAACGCGGCCTGATAGCCGCCCTCGACAGCGAGTAGCATCGCTGCGATAGCCACAGCGGTTTTTCCCGAACCCACGTCTCCCTGTAGCAAACGATTCATCGGGTGACTCGCGGCCAGATCGTGCCGGATTTCATGAATCACCTTAGACTGCGCACCAGTCAGCTGGAACGGTAACGATTTAAGAAACCTGTGGAGCAGTTCGCCTGCTCCACAGTGTTTCTCGCCGCGGCGTATCGAGACGTCGGCGCGTCGCGACGCAATCAGCATTTGCATCGCGAAGAATTCGGTGAGCACGAGGTGTTCGTGCGCGGAATCACGCGCTTCCCGGCTAACTGGGAAATGGATTGCGCGAATCGCGTCGCGTCTCTCGCCCTTGGCAAGATCGCTCGGCGTCAATCTTTCCAATCCGGCGTCAGTGGACGGAAGTTCGTTCAACAGCCGGTAAATCATGCTGCGCAAGACACGCTGCGAAAGACCTTCCGTTGCAGCGTAGATTGGCGTGATTCTACGAAAATGGATCGAGATCTCCTCGTCATTCTCGATGACTTCGAACTCTGGATGGTCCATGCAAATTCGCTTCCCGCGTAACCGCGGCTTGCCAAAGACCACCATGCGTTGACCGGTGGCGATCATTTTCTGCACGTAATGCAGATTGAACCACCGGCATACCAGCGGCTCGCTCAGAGCGTTCGGGTTCGATTCTTGCAGTGTGGCCTCGAAAATTTTCTTCCAGCCGCCGAAACGCCGCAGCGACGTTTTGACCACTTCCCCACAAAGACAGATCGGAACATCGCTCTCTTCACGTGGAAACTGCGGGAACTCAGTTCGATCTTCGTGCCGTCGCGGAAAATGCGTAAGCAAATCTTCCACCGTCTCGATGCCGAGCCGCCGCAGTGCGAGAAGCTTCGGGCGTGGGATCCAATTTAATTCTTCGAGCGACAGCGAAATTGCAATACTGCTGGGCAACGGTTTCGGAAACGCCGGTGAGCCGTGATCAGTAAGAGGTGAGCGGTTAGATAACTTTGCGCTGTTCACTGTTCACCAGCGCGGCGTTCAGCGTGCCGCACCGCCTCGATCTGCATGGCAACCAGAGTTTCGCCGTCATATTCGTCGGCGCGAATCCGAAATGCGATGTCCCACGGCGTTGGCGGCAATGGATTTGTCATGCCGTCAAAAAAAACTGCGCGGCGATGGCGACTCCCCTGACGCAGACGAAAGATGAGATGTTTTTCGTTGACTACCCTGGGAAGGGCAACCGGCTCGACCTCTCGCGCAAGGAAAAGTGGCTGGGGATTTCCATTTCCAAATGGCTGCAACATTTCGTGCCAGCGCAGCAAATCCATATCGATCTCCGTGAATGCCAGCTCATGGTCTAGTCGCACGCAAGGTTGAAGAGCCTCTTCGGAAAGAATTTCATGTGCAGCTTTGCGAAATGTTTCAGCAAAGAGGTCGAAATTTTCCTCGTGCAGTGCAAGACCGGCCGCCATTTCGTGCCCGCCGAATTTGTCGAGTCTCTCCGCGCAGCAGCTTAACGCTTCGACGAGATTCAACCCCTCAATACTTCGTCCGCTTCCTTTGCCGATTCCATTCTCGTCAAAGCCAATGACGATGGTAGGTCGATGATATCTTCGAGCGATCCGTGATGCCACAATGCCCAGTACTCCCTGATGCCAGCCGGGCGCCCCAACCACAATTGCTGCATCGCGCGCCGCATCGAGCCGATCCTCTACCTTCTCTATCGCTGAGTCGAAGATTTGTTTTTCCACCTCCTGACGTTCGCGATTTTGCCGGTCGAGCTCTGCCGCGAGCATTGTTGCCTCGCCGTCATCGTCGGTGAGCAATAGGCGTAACGATTTCTCCGCTGTGCTCAAACGCCCTGCAGCGTTCAATCGCGGGCCAAGCCGGTAACCAATGTCCTCAGGCAAAATTGGCCTCCGCACCCCGGCAAGCTGCATTAATTTCCTGAGCCCGATACGTGAAGTCTGCCCGATCTCGATCGCGCCCCGCTGCACTAAAATGCGGTTTTCGGCACGAAGCGGCACGATGTCCGCCACGGTGCCGAGCGCCACAAGGTCGAGCTTGGATTTCAAATCGAACGCAGGCAGTGGCGCCGTTTTCAGCAATGCATGACAAAGTTTGAAAACAATGCCGACGCTGCACAGATACTCGAAGCCGGAGTCCGTTGTTTTCGGGTTTACAATCGCGATGCAGTCGGGTAACGCCGACTTCGGCTCATGATGATCCAGCACGATCACGTCCACGCCGCGTTTCCCAAGATCGGCAATCTCTTTTGCTGACGAAGTCCCGCAATCGATAGCGATCAACAGTTGGGGTCGATATTGCCCGAGACAACGCTCGATGCCTTCGGGGCTCAAGCCATAGCCTTCCTCCATACGCAACGGCAAAAACAGTTCCGGAGCCCTGCCGTAAGCGCCCAACGCTTCCGCAAGCAAAGTCAGTGATGTGACGCCATCCACATCGTAATCGCCGAAGAGTACGATGCGTTCTCGTCGATTCACGGCCTCGAGAATGCGGGAAACAGCCGCGTGCATTTGAGGCAGTAAAAATGGATCACTCAGCGAGCTTAAGCGCGGCCGCAGAAATGCGTTCGCGTCTTCCGCGCAGCGAAACCCTTTTCGCAAAAGCAACCGCGCAATGCACTCCGATCCGCAAATTTCGCTCCACGTAATTCCCGACTCGTCAGCATTCAGCTCCTCAGGCTGCGGAATAACCCATCGGCTTTGCGGCCGAATAAATTTCCCAAGAGACTGCGCACCGGTTGGATTTTCCTCTGCGCGGTTTCGCCGCCTAAGACTCCTAGGTGCTTCTGCATCGATTGGACTCCGGTCTACGCGGCTTTGCACGGATCAGTTTATTTGCGGAAAGTCTTCTGACAAGATGCGATGAATTATCGCGACGCCTGGCGAGCATGCTCGACACAGAACGATTTTCACTGCAAAAAAAGGGCCGTGATTAAGGCAATACCGGTTTTCGTAGCGGGCGCAGTTTCACTGATGACGGCCGATTGCTCGACCGGCGGAATAAGGAGTTCAACCATTCAGTCTGCGGCCGCTCAGAGAGATTACGAACGATTGTCGGGCACCTGGCAACTAACACGCGGAGTCGTAAACGGGAAGCCTGCGCTTGCGAGTGTGGCGCGAAATACAATTCTGATCACGGATCACAACACGTTCCGATTTCCAAAGGCGAGCGGCGTCGGAACGCATCCAGCCGGGACCTTTACTGTGAATCCGGATACGAAACCCAAACAAGTGGACTCAATCGCGGAAGGCGGACCGCACGTCGGTCAACTAACGCGCGGCATTTACGAGATTCTCGACGCAAACCATAAGCGCGCGTGTTGGGGGCAACCAGGCGGCCCGCGCCCCAATAGAATTCACATCACGTCCGGGAACCGGACAGATTCTTCAATATTGGAAGAAAATTGGACCGGTGCCCTCCAGTTAGGGATACATGGAACCTCGGGTCACTAATTCAGACGCGTCACAGGCAATCAGATTCAAATGAGATTCCGCTGGTTGGTGCTCATCTGCATTCTTCTTCTATTGGTCTACGGAGTGTCGCCATACTTTTCATTCTGGCGATTCAGGGCAGCACTTCGGTCTGGCGACAGCGCGGCGCTGAGTTCACGCATGGATTTTCCGGCTATTCGAGCATCGCTAAAGAAACAGCTTGTTGCGCGGTTCACTCAGGGAACGACGGGTCACAAATGGTGGAATGATATTAGCCCAACGCTGATTGACGCGATCGTTGATGCTTACGTTACTCCTGAAGGCATTGCGGCGTTAATATCCAATCCGGAAGTCTTAAAAAGCCTCAAACATCCGCAACAGTTCCGCTTCCCTACCGGCAAAGCTGAAGATTGGTCGAAAGTAAAATACGCGTTCTTTACAGGTCCGCGCACTTTTGTTGTCGAACGAGATGGAATCAAACTTCTATTCCGTTTCACAGGCACGGGCTGGAAGCTCTACGACCTCGACCTTGGTCTGGGTGAGGCAAAGCCGATAGTTCTTCACGAACGAAATCGCTCGCTAAACAACACGAAACGCGAGATCGCGCTTTGCAAGCAGACCGTGCTTTATGCACAAATTTGCGAAGATTCGCAGACCTTCCTTTTCCTTTTCCTCAAACCCGAATCGAAGATGTTCGGTGTAGTAGTGCGAGAGGAATTCGCGATCGACTCCCCTCCGTTGCCAGGGGTCTGCGACCCCGGCTACGACTTCCGCGATCAAGTTGTCGAGATTAGCAAGGTTTGCATCGCGCAAGCCCCGAAGCGGATTCGCGATTTGTTTTGGATCGGCGACTTCGGGGCGAATAAGCCAGAGCGCGTAAACGAATGGCAGGTTGAAAAGTTTCTTCCATTGTTCGCCAAGATCCCAGAAAGAAAATTCGTTAGCGTACTCTTGTCGGACGTAGATAGCTTGATCCCCGATGAGAAGTTGTGCGCGACCGACCGAAGCTGACCTCGTCACGGCGGGGGCTTCCGCGACACGCTGAACCAGGCACGGATTCAATCCGAGACCCGTGAGCAAACAACGCAAGAGGTTGATAGAAGTTTCTGATGCCGGATCGAGTTCGATCTCTTTGATCTCCGTAATCTCGCCACGATGCGCGACGATTACGCTGTAAACCGGTCCGCTCGAGGAAATGGAAATGTCATCAACGATCCGGTAGATCGGGTTACGCAGAAATTCGAAACTGGAGACAAGCGCAACATCAAGTTTGCCAGCGGCGAGTTTATTGCAGAGCGCTGATGGGTGATCGAAGTCCACGTCGCCTTTCCAGCCGTGGATGAGCGGGCGGGCGTTGAGATATTTTACGCAACCGATGCGGAGCGATTTCAACGTGAGATGTGATTAGTGAGAAGTGAGACGAGCGCGACTAACAGTAACCCTTATTCCGACTTCTCACGTCTCACCTGTCACTTCTTACTGACCGTCACGCGCAGACTAATTCGGGCTCGTTAGGCTCTCCCGCTCGGCTGGCGCCATTCAAACGCCGATAGTGACTGTCACGCTGCACCGGCTCGCGGCCCGCTTCCCGAATGGCCTGTTCGAGAGCAGCTACGGTCTGCTGCTGCGGAGTAGTTGCGCCGGCCATGTGGAAGATTTTCTCTTCCAAAATTGTGCCATGCAGATCGTCCACGCCGTAACTGAGCGACACCTGCGCGAGAGGTAACCCGAGGCTGACCCAATAAGCGGTCAGATGATCGATGTTATCCAAATAAATGCGGCTCACCGCGAGATTGCGAAGCTGCTCAAAGGCGGAGGCGCGCTTGATCTTTGCGAGGATCCCATGGGATTGAGACGGTTCGAAAGCAAAAGGCACGAAGCCAGTGAACCCGCCAGTCTCATCCTGTAATTCTCGGATCTGCCGCAAATGATCCACTCGCTGAGCAAGTGTTTCGATATGCCCGTAGAGCATGGTGCAGGTGCTGCGGCCGCCCATTGAGTGCCAGGTTCGATGAACCTCGAGCCATTCAGCCGCAGTTTCTTTGCCGCGGCAGACTTTATCGCGTACAACAGGATCGAAAATCTCCGCGCCGCCACCGGTGATCGAGCCGAGACCAGCGGCGCGCAAAGTCTCCAGTGTGTCACGGATTGGCATCCGGAAAATCCGCTGAGCCAAATGCCGCACCTCGATCGCGGTAAAGGCCTTGATGTGAAGGTTCGGTTCGAGTGCGCGTAGCCTCTGCAAAAGATCCAAATACCATTCTTTCTTTAGCGTGGGATGCAGTCCGCCTACCATGTGCACTTCTGTAATTCCCAGGGGAAGTGCATCTCCCACCACTCGAATAATTTCGTCGATCGCGTATTCAAACGCATGTGCGTCGCGCTTTTTGGCAGCGAAGGCACAGAACTGGCAGGATAAGATACAAATGTTGGAGTAATTGATGTAACGATTGTGGATGTAAGTGGCGTAGTTACCGTTTTTTCGTTCGCGCACAACGTTGGCCATCATTCCAAGGGCATTAAGGTCATTTGCGCCATACAGAGCCAGAGCGTCTGCCTCTGAAACCCGCTGCTGCCCTTCAACCTTTTCTGCAATCGGCCTGAGTTCTTTCGGAATAAGCTGGTAATTCATGCGGAGGCTGAGGGTAAGCCCTCGGTAACAAGCATTGCACAGGCGGCTTGAGCCTTGCAACAAAAACCATGGCGGCCACGAATGTGATGGAGGACGAATTTTGGACAATTGCATTTTTTTACCAAAGTTCGCTGGACGCAAACGTCTAATGGAGACTGTGGAAGTGCGTCGGTGTGCTCCTTCTTACTCTTTGTCCTCTTGCAGAGCGGGGCCTTGGAGCATGAGCAAGAGCGCGAATGAGAGTAAACTACAGTGACCGATGGCTCGTAACGATCGCGGAAATAAAGGGAGATCGGAAGAAGACGCCGACGATGTTCGCCTCATGCGGCTTATCGGTCGAGGTGACACCATCGCGCTCGAGCAGCTGATCGAGAAACACCAAGCCTTGGTCGCCGGCACCGTGGCGCGCATGCTGGGCAGCAATTCCGACGTAGAAGACATCGCGCAGCAGGTATTCATTCGAGTTTGGAAAAGCGCGCGTCGCTATGTCCCGCGGGCAAAATTCACGACCTGGCTACTAAAAATTACGCGTAATCTCGTTTTCAACGAGCTGCGCCGCGCCAAGCGTCACGCGCATGTTCCGCTTCAGCCGGAAGCGGGCGCAGAAGATCCACCCCTGAAAGATGAGGCGAACCTGGCTCCCGATGCTTCCTTGCTGGAACGGGAACTTCAGCGAACGATCGAAGGAGCAATCCTCCAGCTTCCGGAGACCCAGCGAATGGCACTGGTCCTCCGGAGATATGAGCAGCTTAGTTATGAGCAAATTGCCGAAGTTCTCGACCTCTCAGTTCCCGCTGTAAAAAGCGTTCTCTTTCGCGCGCGGACCGAACTGCGCTCGCGGCTAAGCAAGTATCTTGGTTAGGTTCGCCATTTTATTGCTCTTACTCGTGCTCGCCTCTTCTGCGGGGAAAGCTGACAGTTTCTCCTACAGTTACGACTACCGCTCAATCACGCGGCCCCGCACACGCTTAATTTGGCTATGATGCGTGAGCACGTGGACACGTCCATCGCTGCCACGAAAAAATGCGCTTAACAGCCAGCTGACGATCGAAATGATGATCGCGCCGAAAAATGCGCGCCAAAAACCGGGCACTTCAAAGCATGGCATGATCTCGCCAACGAATTTCAACATCAGCGCGTTAATAATTAAGATGAAAAGCCCCAGCGTAATGAGAATCAACGGCAGACTCAGCAACAGAAGGATGGGACGAATGAAAGCATTAATGATACCGAGCAGAAGCGATGCGCCGAGCAGACAACCGAGGTGGTCGCCGTAATTGATTCCGACAATCGGCGCAGCCACAAACACGGCGATTGTGGTCGCGATCCAGCGGAAAACAAAATGTCTCATGCCAGTAAAGTTTCGAAATTTACTCCTCTATTAAAGAAGCGCGAGAAAGCACTTGCCAACCAATTGATGAACGCTAAACGAATTAAAGTCATCAACGATAAAAGCTGTGCCCAAAAAAAAGAAAATTGTCCAAGGTAAAAATGAGGCGCATCCCGGGTCCGGCGGATTGTTCAAAGTAAAAGCTGGTAAAGGCAATCGCACTCGACGTAGCACTGCGAGTCGAAAACGGCGCGAGACCAATGCCAGGAAAAGCCCGGCCATAGCAAACGCTTCAATGCCACTCGAGACGCCGGGCATTGCAGAGCCGTCGGACGAAGCGATTCGGCTCCGAGCCTACTTCATCTCGGAGCGACGACGTCGATTTGCGCTGGCCGGTGACGCAGAGTCCGACTGGCTCGAAGCAAAGCGGCAACTGGTATCCGAAGCCGGTCACCGCTAAGGTGAGAACTAAGGCGGCCGCGAATCGCCGGTAATTAATGAAATGGAAAACGCTCTCGTCGATTTAGCGCAGGCTCTGCGAGAACGCCTCGCAGTGATTCGCGACGAGCAAAGCCGCCGTGATGAAGCAAAACACATCGCGCGATTGCGCACTGTCTCAGAAAAGATCGACCGGTTACAAGCGACGCTACCGCAGCCCGTCGATCCCCGCCTAGCGCATTATCTTCAGCGGAAGAGTTACGACAAAGCACTCGAGTTCCTCGAGGGACAGATCACCGTGAATACAGCTCGACGATGAGCTGCTCGTTCACGATCGGCTGTATCTCTTCTCGAGTGGGGATGCGCGCAACCTTGCCGCTGAGCCCGTCGCGATCGACTGTAAGCCAGTCGGGCACGGGAACAATTTGCGTAAGATCAAGGTTACGGAGCACGAGTTGCCGCGATTTCGGCTTGTCTTTGATCGTGATTTCGTCGCCTGCTTTCACGTTGTAGGAAGCGATGTTCACGGTCCGGCCGTTCACGAGCACGTGGCCGTGCGACACCAGCTGGCGAGCAGCGTTGCGAGTGTTAGCGAGGCCAAGCCGATAAACCACGTTATCGAGACGCGTCTCTAATAGTTGAAGAAGTGTTTCACCGGTCACACCGCGTTTCTGCAGCGCCTTCTCGAAAATCCTCCGAAATTGCCGCTCGAGAAGTCCGTATTGATAACGCAGCTTCTGTTTTTCGCCGAGCGCAATCGCGTACTCCGATTGTTTGCGCCGGGACCCTCTTGGGCCATGCATGCCGGGCGGATAATTCTTCCGCTCCAATGCCTTGGAGGAGCCGAAAAGCGGCACGCCGTAACGCCGGCTCACTCTCGTTTTTGGTCCTGTGTATCTGGCCATTTTAGAAAGGTGTTAGCTGAGAGCTGATAGTTGATGGTGTTAGACGCGGCGCTGTTTTGGCGGACGACAACCGTTGTGTGGCACTGGAGTAACATCACGGATAACAGTCAGATCGAGCCCTACTGCCTGCAACGCGCGAACCGCGGATTCTCGTCCGGCCCCTGGCCCTTTTACCAAAACTTCCACTTCCTTCAGCCCATGACCCATTGCCTGCCGGGACGCGTCCTGGGCAACCATCTGCGCTGCATAAGCAGTGCTTTTGCGCGAACCCTTGAAGCCGACTTTGCCAGCGCTCGACCATCCGATCACGTTGCCTTTCATGTCGGTGATCGTCACGATTGTGTTGTTGAACGTCGAAAGCACATGCGCGATGCCCGAATGAACGTTCTTGCTGCCTTTCGCTTTGACGATCTTTGGCTTCTCGACGTCATCGCCTGAAAGCGAAAGATTTTCCGAAGCTGCTGCCGCCGCAGGGGCCGGCCGTTCCTTTTTTTGCTTGCCTGATTTTTTAACGGGCTTCGCTGGCGCGTCGGCCTTTGACGCTGCGGGCTTTTCTCCTTCGCGGGGACCAGCGGGAGTCGCCGCTGCCATGGGCTCCTTCGTTTTCGGCTCTTCTGAGCTTGGGTTGGTTGGATTCTCTGGGTCAGCCATAACTCTGATTAGTCGTTAGACCTTGCCGGCTTTGGCTTCCGGATTGCGGACAACGCCCACGGTCTTGCGTGGTCCCTTGCGCGTCCGGGCATTCGTCGAAGTGCGTTGTCCGCGCACGGGCAAACCTTTCCGATGCCGAATGCCGCGATAAGAATTGATTGCCTGCAGACGTTTCAAGTTGCCCTGTACATCGCGACGCAAATCGCCTTCAATCTTGATCTTGTTGTTCGTAATGGCGTGAATGATTTCGTTCAATTGCTGCGGCGTAAGGCTTTTCGCACGCAAGTTGGGATCAATATTCGTCTGTTCGAGAATCCGCCGAGCTGTCGCAAAACCGATTCCATAGATATAGGTGAGAGACGCTTCGATGCGTTTTTCTGCAGGAATTTCGACTCCTAGTAATCTTGGCATGGTGTTAGTTAAAAACTTACAAGGTTAAAAAGTCAAAAAAGGTTAATCCATTAATCACTTCTCACTCTGATCAATCACCCCTGCCTTTGTTTATGGCGCGGGTTCTTGCAGATCACGCGCACTACGTTCTTGCGCTTCACGATCCTGCAATTGGCACAAAGCCTTTTTACTGATGGTCGTACTTTCATAATCCGCGAGACGAAAAACGCGGACCCGGCTCCGCGTTGTCATTTTTGGCGATAGGTAATTCGCCCTTTCGACAAATCGTAGGGTGAAATCTCTAGCATAACTTTGTCTCCTGGCAAGATCCGAATGAAGTGCAGCCGCATTTTCCCGGAAATATGCGCCAGGACACGGTGACCATTGGCCAGCTCAACCCGAAACATGGTATTGGGCAGCAACTCGACGACTGTGCCTTCTACTTCAATTGCGTCTTTGCGCGCCATGTCAGAATTTCTGGCTCGTCCTTCGTGATCAGAACCGTGTGCTCGAAGTGCGCCGAGGGCATTCCATCCGCCGTGCGCACCGTCCAGCCGTCGTCAAGCAATCTTACGTCGGAGGTGCCGATGTTAATCATCGGCTCAATGGCTAGCGTCATCCCAGCCTTAAGCTTCGGACCGCTACCCCGCTTGCCGTAGTTGGGAATCTGCGGCTCCTCGTGCATTTTTCGTCCCACGCCGTGTCCAACAAATTCGCGCACGACTGAAAAACCAAAGCGGCGCGCTTCATCCTCAATTTCAGCGCAGATGTCGCCGACGCGCTGGCCTTCCCGAGCGGCCCCAATTGCGCGGGCCAACGCATTTTCCGTGACGCGAAGCAACTGGTCGGTTCGCTCGTCAATGATTCCTACCGGTACAGTAGTCGCGTTGTCCCCTACCCAGCCCTCCTGAACGATTCCAATATCCAGTTTTACGATGTCGCCATATTGAATGCGGCGTTGGGTGCCGATGCCGTGCACAACTTCGTCATTCAGCGAAATGCAAATGTTGCCCGGAAAAACTCGGTGCCCGAGTCGATAGCCGAGAAATGCACTTTTCACGTGTGCGTTGCTCATGAAGTCGGCTGCCGCTTCGTCCACTTCTTTTGTCGTAATACCGGGACGAACCAGATCACTAACACGGTCGAGAATATCGCTCGCGGTGCGGCACGCCTGCCGCATCTTCTCAATTTCCTTCGCGTTCTTGATCGGAATCATGCTGCAATTTTGTCTTCAATCAGCCGCGAAATATCGCTAAAGACCGCCTCGCGATCGCGGTTGCCGTCGATCCGATGCAACGTCGACATCTTTCCATAAAAGGATGCAAGCGGCTCGGTCTTAGTGCGAAATTCTTGCAAGCGAGTTTGCAACACGCTCAGATCATCGTCATTGCGGCGCACTAATGGACCATCGCAATAGGGACAAACAGGACGTTCCGCAAACTGCGCGCTCGAAGAACTGGTTGTAAAGCCGCATTCCCCACATTGGAGCCGCCCGGCGATGCGATCGCGCACAGTCTGGTCCGATACCTCAAGCCATATCGCTAGATCCAGGGCGGTACGCAACCGCGCCAAGATAGCCATCAAACTCTCGGCCTGCCGCAATGTTCGGGGAAACCCATCGAAGACGAATCCGTGGCCGCCATGCAAACGTAACCAATCTTCGATTAGTTCGATGATTATTTTGTCGGAGACGAGCCCACCGCTTTGCAGCACTTCGGCGGTCTTCTTTCCCAACGGCGTTCCGAGGTCTCTTTCACGCCGCAGGATCGCACCCGGTGAAGTGACGGGAATGCCGAATTGGCGCGTAATCATTTCTGCCTGGGTTCCTTTTCCAGAACCGGGCGCGCCGAGAAGAACGAGCCGTCTTTTCACTACCGTTCTATCGCCCGTAAAAGAAAATGGCCACGCCGGCAATTACGATCACGGCGATTCCCACATATAACCACATCAGTGTGCCGCCGGCTACAGATTCACCCCGACTGTAGGTAGCGCGATCAAAGGATCGCCCTCGAATACGACCCTTGCGCAAGAAACCGTCGTAATGCCGCTGAATAAGGTGCGTCTCTACTTGGCGCATGGTGTCGAGCATAACGCCCACTATGATCAACAAGCTTGTGCCGCCAAAAAATTGCGCCGTAATCATGGGCACGTTCAATCCCTGGCTTAGGAGACTTGGCAACACCGCTATCAGCGTCAGAAATATTGCGCCGGCAAACGTTAGTCGCGTCATTGTGAAATCAAGAAAATCGGCAGTCGGTTTTCCCGGTCGCACGCCCGGAATGTATCCGCCGTACTTCTTCAGGTCATCCGCGATTTGGGTTGGTTGAAACTGCGTCGCAACCCAGAAATAACTGAAAAAGAAAATCATTGCCGCCAGAGCAACGTAATGGGGCCAGCCGGTGGAAAGCGCGCTGGCAATCCGCGCGGCTGTAGGGCTGTTTCGAAATCCATACTGGACAATTGTTGCCGGAAAGAGGAGCAGCGCCCAGGCGAAGATGATGGGCATTACGCCAGCATAATTGA
>Ga0307471_100000129_pt1 | contig 36352 bp, 34 predicted proteins | sample atmos_gasesAM3C__2_FD_204566 | JGI IMG/M metagenome (GOLD analysis project Ga0307471, IMG submission 204566) | Hardwood forest soil microbial communities from Morgan-Monroe State Forest, Indiana, United States - atmos_gasesAM3C_515 | ecosystem: Environmental > Terrestrial > Soil > Temperate... | reverse complement strand
GCCGCGGCAAAACCCTTTGCGTCCGGCTCCGCTACGATAGCCGTCCGCCCATCTTCTACCACTTCGCTGAGTGCACCTCTTGTCGTGGAGATCGCCGGCAAACCAAAGGCCATCGCTGCTTGCAGTGCTGTTCCCAATCCCTCGAATTCCGATGGAAACACGAACGCGTCCAGCGCTGCATAAAATTCTTGCATGTTTCTGACAAAACCCGGGAGGAGGACTGCCGAGTGCAGCTTCAAACGTGCTGCTAGCTGTTTCACGTCAGAGAGGCATCGCCCTTCGCCGGCCAGCAGTACGCGCGTCTTTGGAAATTTTTCCCTCACGACAGAGAGTGCCTCTACTACGTGCCGCTGGCCCTTCTCCGGTACGAAGGCACTTGCACAACCGAACAGGAACTCATCTTCTGCCACGCCCCAATGAATTCGTGCTGCATTTCGCTCTTCTTTTGACACCGGTTCGGGGATTTCCACGCCTTCATTGACGATGACAATGCGGTCGGCGGGGTAACCGCTTTCGACCAGGCTTTGGGCCACGTTCTTGCTATTCGCGAGAAAGCGATCCAGGGCCCGGAATCTTGCCCTGGATATCCAATTTCGTTGCAAAGGAAAACCGATCCGCCGTGAAGACAATACTGGCACCTGCCTGTGCGCGCCCGCCAGCCAAGCCGCCGTCAAGGCATGGGCTTCATTGGCGTGCAGCAGATCGAATCTTCCATCACTCAATAGCCAGCGAATCTTACGTGCCGCCGCCAAGCGCAGCATCCGCCGGGACACTTCGTGCACATAAATCCCGACTCGCTTGGCGCGCCGGCCAAGTGGCGATCCTCTCGCTGTGAGAAGTTCCGCCGCGTGCCCGCGCTCGTACAAACCTTCCAACAACAGCAGCGCCTGACTTTGCCCGCCGCGCCACTCTGCCTCTAAATCGACGATGAGCGGGATCATAGGCCACCAGGCAGTTTACCGCACCTTTCGGCTTGGATGAGCGCTCCCAGCTTCGCGTATTTCAGCCGCACGCCCCGCGCGGCCATTTGTGCAATCAACGCGCCTCGATACCCATCCAGAAAACCCGCGCCCAGAAAAAAGTGGCGGAACCAGCTCCACGGCGTTGCCACCCACATCGCAACGCGCCACTGGCGCCGGCCCTGTTCGTACATTTCCCGGGCGATGGCGGTCGTATAGCGCTCGAGTTTTGCTTCATGTTCGGCAAAATTACGAATCGTGTAATGCAATAAATTCCCGCGCAACCGTCCGGCCGTTCCCTCGAACCGCAATGCTGAATGAATTGTGCCTGAAAAACCCGCTCGATCGCGCCGGTAGAGGCGGCGTTGCCAGTCGGGATACCACCGCGAGTGGTGGATCCACGCGCCAAGATACCAGGTCAACCGGGCCATCTCGTAAACCGGGAATTCCGTAGGTTTTTGTTTCCACTGCTGCATCGATTCCTTCAGCTCTTCGCTCAATTCCTCATCGGCATCCAGCAGGAAGATCCAATCGAAAGAAGCCAGCGACGCCGCGTAATTCTTCTGGTCCGCGTGATTTGTAAACGCGCGCGCCGTCACCCGCGCGCCAACCTCCCGCGCAATGTCCGGCGTACGGTCGGCGCTTCCTCCATCCACGACAACGATTTCATCCGCGATACCCCGGACGGAGTTCAACACCCTCGGCAGATTCTCCTCTTCATTTTGCGCGACAATGCAGACAGTCAGGAGGTTCATCTCTGAGGGGCGCACGTACGCGCCCGCGTCAGTATCTCACAACCGGGGTTCGCTCCCTTGCGCCGCGTGCACACCCGTTCCGTCCTCTTTACTTGGGCTGGAAATTCAGGCGGAGGGTGCTGCTGCCTACACGGAACTCCGCGCCGTCCTGCAATACCGCGGCGCGCACCCGCTCTTCTTCAAAGAACGTGCCATTCGTCGAATCCAAATCCTTCAAATTCACAAAGTGTTCCCGGATTTCGAGTAGGCAATGATGCCGGGAAATTTCCGGGTCATTGAGAGCGATGTCAGAGCCTTTTCGCCCGATCACCACGCGAGCGCTTGGCAAGATAAACGAGGTGCCCTTGGAGGGGCCCGAGGTCACGGAGATGACCACATTCGCATCGGACGGAAGCTGAAGCCCTTCGCCCGCGGGGGGCAGGCGCAGCCTGGCGGTGGAAGCATCGGCGCGGGCGAACGAGGGCATCGGTGAAATCACCACAGTTTCGTCCACACGGTGCTTTACTTCGACGGTGGTTGTCTGCCCACAACGAGTGCAGCGAAACTGCACCTTGGCATGCTTCGCCAGCACTTCGTCCTTCAAAAGATGCTGCTGCCCGCAATGGATACAGCCGGTCTGCATAGTCCCAAATTACCATGCCAGGAAGCACCCGGCAGCATTGGCGTTTCCCTGCTTGTAGCAAGGGTTACTCGGGTAGCGCGCCACCAGTTTCCTGCACAAGCGCTGCGCGATAAGGCGCATGGCAACAACTCGTCCGGAAAGAGTTCCTAGACCCCGGTCCGATGGGGATGAATCTCTTCCATTTTTGGCAGGTCCTTCCTCCATGTCAGGGCAGCGGAGCAAGAATAAGCTTGCTCATGAATTGGAAGTCGTGTTACCGTCCCGTCAAAAGCCGGACATTTCTTGTACATAGATTAAAAAACGTAAACTGGGGTGCTTCGCGTCCTGCATGGTTAGACGACGTGGCCGCCGCTGGTGCGAAGAAGTTTTGGGGGTGGAAGATGTCACAGTCATTTTCAACCGACCTGATCCCGGCTCCCGACCGGCAAGAAGCTTGGTTGTCAAACGCAAAGCGAATCTGCGGTGAATGCAAGTTCCATTTTCCGAAACGGTATCCGTTTCACGGTTCCATTGAAAAGCGGAGAGTAGCAGACCTGGAGATGACTCTTTTCTCCTCCAGCCCCGTCTCTTTCAACAAATATCCGTTAGCCAGCCTGAGTTCCGAGAGCCGCGCCTGCCTCGTCATTACACAACTTGCCGGATCGCGGAGATACTGCCAGGACGGCCAAGTGGCGGTCCTCAGGAAGGGTGATACCACCCTTATCGATACCGGGCGTCCTTGGTTCTCCGATTGCCCGGGTGATTGCGCCAGGCTCTATTTGCGCGTGCCCCGGCTCTTGATGGAAAGCCGGCTGCGCCTCGGGGAACTGCCCTTCGCCAAGCGAATTCCCGGATCGGGGCTCGGTGCCATCCTGTTCCAACTGTCCACCTCGCTCTACAAGGAGGCGGAACAACTGAATCCGCAAGAAGGGGCCGCAGCGATTGAATCCTACCTTCGCATCCTGGCCGCATGCGTTGGCAAAGGGAAGAGCGTGACAACGGGGATGGGCCGGGCGCCTGAACTGGGAGCCCGCATCGCCCGTTATATCGATACGCACTTGACGGAGACTACGCTCAATCCCGCGGAAATTGCCGCGGCGATGGATATCTCGGTCCGGCATGTTCATCGCGTGTTCTCACACCAGGACCTGACCGTGGCTGATTGGATTCGTTCGGAGCGATTGAGAAGATGCCGCGACGATCTCCGCGATCCGCGGCTGGAATCCAAGAGCATTACCGAGATCGCATTTTTCTGGGGTTTTAACGATTCCGCTCATTTCAGCCGGGCTTTCAAGGAAGAATACCGGATCTGTCCTCGTACCTTCCGGTCACGTGCGCAGGCGGGTTTGGCGTTGCAACCGGACGACAAGGAAGGGCGGAGGCTAGAGATAACACCCTCGGTCCGGCACTTGCGCGCGAGCTGAGCAGAACTTTCACGCACCTGTTACTGCTTTGGACGGGCGGTTGACGAAGCTTCAACGCGAAGCCCCGCGGGGCTCCACGGGCAGATCCGCCGTTTTGACGAGGCGCACTTTGGCCGAAATGTGGAGAAGATATCCCAGAGTGGCCCAGATGGCGAGTGCGAGCCACTCGTAACGAGTGAAATGCCCGGGAATGACCGGTAAGACTTTCACGAGAATCATGAGTGACGTAACTACTAACCCGAAGGCTGCGGCAGCTCGATCGAGGCGACTGGTAGTCATCAGAAAATAGGAGGCGCAGGCAGACATCCAGCCGACGGCGCAGGCGACTGCGCCCACTTCAAGGATCGGAACAAGGCCGGCTTCTCCCAGGAAGATTGCCAACGCAGTCGCGAAGGCCACGCCCAAAATAGCCAGGACCGGCGTACGGTTCGCCACGTGCACTTGGCTCATCAGGGGAGACACGAGACTGCGGCGCCCCATGGCAAACAGCAGTCGCGAGGCGGCTACCATGTTTGCGTTGAACGCTTGCAGCAGGGCGACGAGCGCCGCGGCCAGGATGAGATCCACAATCCAATGAGCATGCAGAGCTTTTTCAAAGGCGACCGCGGTTGGGAACGGCAACCCACTATTCAGGCTTTGCCAGGGAGCCACATAAGCCACGGCTGAAATAACAACCCAGAAAAAGGTGAGTCCGGCAAAAATGGTCATGATGATGGCGACTGAGAAATTTTTGCTTTGGAAGTCCGGGCTCGCTTCTTCCGCGCACTTTCCCACGGATTCAAAACCTGACATCAGCCAGGGAACAACCTGCCACACCAGCAGAATGGAAATCAGCGGGGCGTGGCTGAAAACGGGATGGAGGTTGCTTACGGTGCCGTGTCTTGCTCCCGCGAAAGCAAACCCGATGACCAATGCGAGAAAAGTGAACGTCGTCGCTTTCAAGAATTTCGTGCTGGCATGGATTCCACGATAGTTCAGCCAAGCGAAAAATACTGTGATGCCCAGCCCCAGCAGGATGTGAGGCAAATAGACAGGATGATCTCCCAGACGGTAGAGCTCCATGGAGTTTAGCGAGGGGAAGAGGTACCCCGTGATTCTTCCAGCGGCCAGTGCTTCAAAAGGGCAAGTCAAAAGATATGCCAGGAACATCATCCATCCCGTGGCAAAACTTACGCCGGAAGGAAACACCTGCGCTGTGTAGGCGACTTCTCCCGCGGCATCCGGAATCAATTTCACCAACTTCCCATAGACATAGCCGATGGGCAGGAGCATCAACGCTCCCACGGTGAATCCAAGAATTGCCCCCAGCGGGCCGCCGCGCTGGAGGATGTCGTCCATGACCACAAGCCAGGCGGTGCCTACCATGGTGCCGAAGCCGAGCGCGAAGTAGTCGACCAGATGCAGCTTGCGGGCCAGCGTTATCATCGGCATTGAACCAAGCAGAACGGGAGCACTCTGGCGGGGCTAGGGGGTTGTGTCATCGGTGTCGGGTTATATCATCTGCCCAGTGGACACGCTTGTCTTCCAACTATTCACATCTTCGCAAAATGCAGGGTAACGGAGCTGGTTAAACCGGGCGGCCAGCTCCAGTCCCGTGCATGGGCCTAAAACTGGTACCTCAGGGCGAATTGCATGACGCGGGGATTGGTCAGCAGGCCCGCATAGGCGCCGAAGGCACTGGGCGCTTGCTGCAGCGAAGGGGCGCCATCGCCGAGGCCCGCCATGACGTTAAAGCGGGTGAGGTTCGCAACGTTGAAAATTTCCCAACGGAACTGCAGGGTCTGACCCTCCCACGGCATGTTCCACATCTTGTTCAAGCCCATATCCCAGCCGGCATAGCCGGCGCCACGGAGCGCGTTGCGGGTACCGCTTTGGCCCGGGTAGGGATGCACAAAGTCGTTGAGTGCGGCAGCGGGATCGGCAAACACACTGACGGTTCCGCTAACGGGATTCTTGAAAACTCCCGTCTTGGGGTGGCCGATTAACTGTCCGCTTCCTTGTTCGTCCCAGTCTGTGGCCCAGAATTGACCGTTGTCGACGGTGAACGGAAAGCCAGAGGTCCAGCGGACCAGGCCGGTAACCTGCCAGCCCCCGATCAAGGCATTGAGAGCGGTGCTCGCGTTGCGACCGAAGGTTTGACCACTTCCGAAAGGCAGATCCGCAATCCAGTTGGCGTTGATCTGATGAGTGGTGTCAAAGTCCGATACGGCGCGGAATTGACGCGGGGAGAAAGCATTCACGAGGCGCGTTCCGGGGGCCCCGATGTTATCCGTGCCGCTAAAACCCAGGCGGGCAGCGGCCGAAGTGATGTCAATGGACTTCGAGAAAGTGTAGTTGAAGTCGAACTGAATGCCGTTGCGGTATTGCTTTTTTAGATTAACTTGCATGGCGTTGTAGTTCGAGTTGCCGATGGAACTCCACCCGTAGCTCGTTGTGAATTGCTGGTTCAGCAGTTCACCCCCATAATACTGGCCTTGGCTCCCGTAACTCTTGCCGTTGATGAAGTACGAAGTGCCGGTATTGTCCAGGAGATAACCGTACAAGTCGATGTTTCCCGCACCGACGACCTCGTCGCCCACATAGGCTCCGGAAGTTACATAGAGGGCGTAGGCGGCTTGAGCGATGCTGGTTGTCGCCACGCCATTCGGCATGACATAAGCGGTCGCGCCCGGAGCGAAGCAGGGGTTTGGCGCCTGTGTACAAGGCTGATTGCTCCCACTGTAGTTAAGCATATCTTTCCAATAGGCAGCGGTAGGGCCAAGCATCTTCTCGAATTGGGCCGGGCTGAGATTTAGTGCCGCGGCACCTTGCGAGCTGCCCAGCTTGGAAATGGCGGTGGCTGCCGAGTAGTAGTCAATTTTGGATTTGGGGTCGACGATGTCGAGCGGCTGCATCAGGTCGCGCTGCGTGAGCAGATTGTAGCCGAAGCGGCCCACATAAGCGACTTGCAGCGTGAAGCCCCGAGGGAGCTCCCGGCCGACAGAAAAATCCACAGCAAAGGCATAGGGCGTTTTCATAGATTGGTCGATGCCCCAAGTGATCGCTTGGCCGCCTGGGTAACCGGAAGGCGGAGTCTGCGGGAACTGTCCTGGAGGGGCATTCTGAAAGTACGCCGTGGTACCGTCTTGGTTGGATAGTGGAATACAATTGATCGCGTTGCCGTTCGGGCAGTTGGCATTGTTAACCATATCCTGAACGCGGGCTACATTGCCGGCTCCGTCAACACAACACGGATTGGTTAACGAAGTCGAATAGCCGGCCGGAGCGTTGGCGTCAAAGGTGTTGACGAGCTGCATACCCGCGCGGTCGTAGACCATGCTGAACCCCGCCCGGATCACGGTCTGGTCTGCAGCGCCGAAGATCGCCCGCAAGAGGCCGTTCTCGGTACGCGGCGAATAGGCCAGAGAGACGCGAGGCGAGAAATTCGCCCACTGGGTATTGTAATAACCTGGTCCGTTGTTGGCCTTGCCGCCGGCGATGAAGGAGATAAGTGGGGCATCGGCAAAGCCCAGACCGTTTTGCATATTCTTAACATTTTGATTGAAATATTTCCCCAGGTTGAAGGTGCCTGATAGGCAGGCTGGCGTGCCATTGGCCGCCGCTACAGCAGGCGAACAGGTGGGAGAGGCCTGAAGACCGTTTACCTCCCAAGGCGGCGGGAAAATGGACCAGCGCAAGCCCAGGTTGAGGGTCCAATTGGGTTTGAAATGCCAGGAGTCCTGTCCGTAGATTTCATACCAGTTGAGACCATATTTGCGGTTTACGGGCGTGCCCTGGGCCTGTGGACTACCATCCTTGTTGTAGTTCCAGTTTGAGTTGACCAGCGAAACCATGCCCAGCAAACCCAGCATGGGATAGTCGTAAGCGCTGCTGGACAAAGGTTCCGGGTAGTTGCCATTTACAGGATCCAGCGGGCTCTGGCCACCGGTGTTCGCGAAACCTACGGGAGCCATCCAGAACGTGGCCCCCTTGCCCTGACTGAAAGAATGGAGGTAGCTGACGCGAGGATCGCGGGCGATGCCGATGTTGCCGCCAATCTGGATGGTGTGCTTGCCTTTGGTCCAGGAAAAATCGTCCAGGAAATTGTTCACTGGCATTTGAAAATTGTGGCTGTAAGCGAAACTGTTATCGAGGGTGTAAAAGGTGTTCCAGGGCTGCGTCGAGTTGCCCACGTAGCCGGTGCTCTGGCGCGTATAACCCCAACGGAAGCTGTTGACTTTCGAGCTGCCGATCAACACCGTGTAACCCACCGCCATTCCTTTACTGAAGTCCAATAGGGTTTGCAGGGGAGCAGTGCCAGGCAGAAAGGGAGCCTGCGCGTTATTGAAATTCTGCATTGCCCCACGCCAGAAGAGGGTTTGGCTGCCTTTTGCCGTAAGGTTGTAATCGATGCGGGCAATGTTGGCGTTATTGTTCAAATTGAAAGGGGCGCTCCAGCGGTAGCCGGAATAATTGAAGCCGTCGCCCACCGAATTATCGTTGGTGACGAGCTTCCCATAAGTCGCCTGGAAGTATTTGATCATGTAGGACTGAGAAGTGAGAGGGTACTTGGTGCCGAGAGGGTCGAGGCCCGAAATTTGCTGAGGAGACATGATGAAGAAGCCCGGCTGAGCCGTGTAAGTGGTGCCGCTGAGCCCCTGCTCGGGAGCGGGGTTGGGGCAGACTTGGACCGAAGTTTGAATGATGTTTCCGTTCGCGTCAGTGACTGGAGCGCATTGATATATCAGCACCCCGTCGCGCAAAGAGGCGGTGGGAATGTTGCGCACCACGCTTTGCTCTTCGCGCAAGCGGGTTCCCTCGTAGTTATAGAAGAAGAAGAGCCGGTTCTTCACAATCGGCCCGCCCACAGTGCCGCCGAAGACATTGCGGATCAGCTTAAGGGGCTGGTTGCACTGCTTGTCGCTCAGCGGGATACCGCTGCTGGTGCAACTGTCAATTTGGGCGCGCTTGGTGAGGTAATCGTTGGCGCTGGTAACGGTGTTGCGCAAGTATTCATAAGCTGACCCGTGCCAAGAGTTCGTGCCGCTCTTGGTGATCATGGCGACCTCGGCACCCGAACCGGTTCCTTGGTCGGCGTTGTAATTCGTTGTGGTCACGCGGAATTCCTGGACCGAATCCTGGGTAATGGGGAGAACGGAAGTAAACGCGTATCCACTGTTCTGGTCGTTGACGTCCACGCCGTCGAGGGTAATGTTGCTCTGATCGCTGCGCGCGCCATTTACCGACCCGTTGCGTGTGTCCTGATCCTTGTAGGCGGAGAGCGACGTGCTTAGCGTATTTCCCGTAAAAACGACCCCCGCTTGCAGGCTGAGCAATTCCGGAACGTTGCGACCATCCAGAGGAAGATCTTTTACCTGGGTCTCGCTGAAAGCACTTCCCAGGGACGAGTCCACCATGTTCAGTGCCGGAGCCTCCGAAGTTACGGAAATGGTTTCCGTAGCTCCCCCGATTTTCAGCTGAACGTTGGAAGTTGCAGGGGTATTCACCAGCAAGTGCAAGCCCTTCTGCTCCTGCCGGGCAAATCCCATTGCGGTGACGGTCAGCGTGTATGTTCCTGGAGGGACAGTCTGGAAGCGGTACTCTCCCTGAGCGTCTGTCGCGGTAGTCCGCTCGGTCTCGGATTCCTCATTCGCCAGCAGAACCGTGGCATTGGCGACGGCCTTGCCGCTGGGGTCTGTAACTGTGCCTTGCAAAGACGTGGTCGAAGTTTGCGAGGAAGCGGAGCCAACGAACACCAGGAGAAGCAGGAACAACCGACACATAGATAAGAATGATTTGGAAGTGTTCATCTCCAGCCTCCGTAACGAAATTCACACCGAACCAATGTGGTTGCTCTCCCCACTCCCCTAAAATGCCTGGCGCAGAACAGGGGTCGGCATTTCGATGGACGGCCTTCTGGGCGGAGTGGGCCGGAAGACCAAGGTCCAAAGCAGAGCCTACCCCTCTGAAAATTCCTTAACTTGACTCTGAGTGACCTGGACTTGCCTTTGAGCGACGTGGATCGGACCCCTCTACGGCTATCGCACCGCGCGTCTAAATACCAGGCCGTCCGGAACGTGTTTCAGGGATTGGCCGAAACCTGCTTTGGAATATTCGAGGTAAACTTCCGGATGACAAATTCTTGCAGGAGGTTGGCGGCGGCAGTTGCGCCAATCCCAATGGCCGCGTTTTCGAACGTTAATGCCGCGCCGCGATCACTGGCCGGGTAATAGAGATTTGAGATGCCGCCTGCGGCGATGCTTCCGAGAATGGCCGAGTAATTTGCCTGCCACTTTGCATTGTCGCCCTTGCAGATAACTGAATTCGCGATCGCATACAGAGCACGTGATCGTTTACTGCCGCTTCCCTTATAGAAATAGCGCGGATCCTGTTTCAGGAGCGAGGGCAATAGGGCGCTTCCGATGAACGTGTTCGTAAGAAAGTCCGCGTAGGAAGCACCGTAGCGCTTTGCATAACCCTGCGCGCCTTGCCCATATCCACTGAAATCATTTTGCGCCTGCTGAATCCCCGCAATGGCCCCCGTTATTCCGAAGGTGACAGGATCCACGCTCGTCTTCCAGGCAAGCTGAAACTTTTGCTTCGATGACAAAGGGGCTGCGTCGGGAATGTAGGTGACATAGAAATTTGGGATGAACCCGAGCACCCGCTGCTTTTCTTGATCCTCGAGCTGCTCCTGTGCCAGCTCGATCGGCGAGAGTTCGACCCGCACCTCAGTGATGGCGGTAGCAATGGTCAAAGCGATCCGCGGAACGACGTAGCTCTCCCCTGACCGCAGGATTCCTGAGGAAGCTTGGGCCGCAAAGCCCTCCGCCGTAATGGCGAGCTGGAACGGCCCCGGAGCGACCTTGGCAAAAGTGAACTGCCCATCTTCGCCTGTTGACACTTCTTGGTTTTGGGATTGATCTTCGCATGCAATTCTCACCTTGGCGCCGGCGACCCCAGTTCCATTCTGATCAACGACTGTCCCCCGGACGCTTCCAGGCAAGGGCTGCTCGGGTAGTTGCTCGCCAGTTGATGTTTGTGCTTCGGGCGTGTCAGGTAAACCACTCTTCGCATCTCGGCCGATGGGGGGCTGCTGAGACTGAGCTCGCGCTGGCGTCGGAACGCCGCAGAGCAGGATACCCAAAATTAGCCAGACTAAGCTCCTGGGAGCATGGACCAAACTCCGGAAGTTTCGGTCCAGAGACTTCTTGCCTAAGTCCTTTTTCGTGCAATTCACGGTCATCCCTTTATAACCTGCCCTCCTGCTCCCAGCAAGTGCTGACCGTATGTGTTGCAGATTCGCAAACAGATGGCCCTACGGTTCCTCCGGCGCTATGCCGGCTCGCAGTAGCACTTGTGTTAGCATAGAACTTTGTATTTCAAGCAGGAGAGCGTTCGTGTCTGAACACATTTCGCGCAAAGAACTCAAACAGGACAAGGTTCGGGAGACTTTCGAGCACGGGGCCGAGGCCGTTCTTTCGCACACCAGGATTGCCTCAATCGCCCTGCTGGCCCTGATCGTTATCGCTTCCGGCTATTTTGGTTGGAAGATTTATTCCGACCGCCTGAATGCCCAGGCGGAGGCGGCGCTAGACGAAGCCATGCGCGTTTTCAACGCCCCTCTCGCGGTGCCCGGCCAGGCCACTGTCCCTGGAGAGATGACATATGCTGACGCCAGCCAGCGTTCTCAGGATGCGGAAACAAAATTAGCCGCTGTTGCCAACAAATATCCCGGTACAAAAGCGGGCAAGATCGCACGCTACTATTCCGCTTTGTGTCTTATGGATCTCGACCGCCTGAATCAAGCCTCGGAAGAACTCAAGAGGCTCGACGCTGGTTCGGACAAAGAACTTGCGGCTCTGGCCCAATATCAGAGTGCGATGATTGCCGCGCGCTCGAATAAGCCCGACGAAGCCGTCAAAATCCTGCGCGCCCTTTCCACTTCAGACTCTATTCTTGTTCCCAAACCGTTCGTGCTCCTGCAACTCGCCAGCATCTTGAGCCAGACTGATCCCAAGCAGGCGATCACTCTTTACGAACAGATCAGAAAGGATTACGCGACTTCCAATTCCGCTGTTTCGGAAGAAGCGGACCGCGGCTTGCAATTGCTCTCGCCCGCCTCCTGACCCAGCGGCCGCTCCTCGAATTTCTGTGGGAGGTTTCGGCCATCCGTTCCTTTATCGCAACTTCGCCCTGGGCCATGCAACCTGCCGCTTCCCGCGGCCGCCGCTACGCGGAAGAACCGCACCCCTATCGCAGTGAATACGCCCGCGACCGCGACCGCATAATCCATTCACGGGCTTTTCGCCGTCTCGAAGCCAAGACCCAGGTCTTCACCATGCGCTATTCCGATCATTTCCGGAATCGCCTCACGCACACTTTGGAAGTGGCGCAGATTGCCCGGACCGTGGCCGGGGCCCTGGACCTCAACACCGAACTTGTGGAAGCGCTTTCCCTCGTCCACGACATCGGTCATCCGCCCTTCGGTCACGCCGGCGAACGCAAACTTGACGAACTGATGCGCCCCCACGGCAGCCGCTTCAATCACAACCTGCACGCTTTGCGCATCGTGGAGCATTTTGAACACCGCTACCTTTCCTTTACCGGGCTCAATCTCACCTTCGAGGTGCGCGAGGGCATCATCAAGCATTCCCGCGATTATCCCCCCGCAGAATTTCCCGAACTCTGCGAATATTTACTGGAGCTGCGCCCGCCCCTGGAATCCCAGCTGATCGAGTGGGTGGACGAAATCGCCTACAACACGGCCGACCTTGACGATGCCCTGGAAGCCAATCTTCTGGACGTCGAGTCTCTCTGCCATGAAGTCTCATTTTTTGGGGATTTCTATGCCAAGGTGGACGCCGAGCATCCTGACGCACGGGCTAAGCTGAAATTCAACGAAGCCTTGCGCCTAGTTCTCGATCATCTTGTCAGCGACCTTATCGCCAACACGCGGCGCCTGGTCCGGGAATCCGGCGCAAACTCCGTGGAAGACGTCCGCGAAGCCCCTGCGCGCCTGGCTCGCTTCAGCGAATCTGCGCGCTCCCATGACGCTCAGCTCAAAGGTTTCCTCTTTGCCCACATCTACAGCCATCCGTCAATCACCGAGGACTGCAAGCGGTCCATCCAATGCCTCGAAGAACTCTTCACTTTTTACCTGCACCAGCCAAACTCGATGCCGGAGACCCACGAAGAAATGGCGCGCGGCACTCCGCGACACATGGTTGTCTGCGATTACATCGCGGGCATGACCGATCTGTTCCTGCTCCGCCAGCATCGCGATCATCTGGGCTCCCCCATTTCCACTCTGCCTTCAACCGCGCGTTCTCAGCAATTAGAATGAGAGGTTTTCGGGGGTACGAAAAATGCCTGCTCGCCGTTTTTTCGCTCTTCTGTGTTTTTGCGCATCCCTCTCCGTAAGCACCCCGGCCTTCGCGCAGATTCCTGGTGTCACGTCTCCTGCGGCGCCCGCACCTCAGCAGCCCAAAACTCCTTCCGACCCGCTCGGCCGCGAGAATCCTTGGGGCTGTATTCTCGGCTTTATCACGGCAGCGCAAGAAGAAAACTACCCCCTTGCCATCCAATATTTCCAACCGCTTACGGGCCGGCCGCGCCCGTCAGCCGCAGAGGAAGGCGAAGTCGCCGCGCAACTCCTCACTATCCTCAATCAGAAATTCACAGGGGCGCTGGATTTTATCAGCCGCGATCCCCTGGGGCGGCTGGATGACGGACTTCCTCCCGATGAGGAAAAAGTCGGCGGCGTTCTTGGAGTAAGTGAATCGTTTCCGGTTTATCTCGTACGCCTGGAAGACAAGGAGGGCCGCAAGCTCTGGTACATTTCGCGGAAAACACTCGAGCAAGTCCCCGAAATGTACGAAACCCTGCAGTTTCCGGAGCTCGAAAAGAAGATTCCCCGGACACTGGTCGTGCATCGGTTTCTTGCCATGCCATTTTGGCAATGGCTTGCCATTCTGCTTTTTGTTCCCATTGCTCTCTTTGCGGGGCGGATTCTCACGCGGCTTTTCGGGCTTTGCGTGCAACTCTTGCGCAAGTCACGCGGCTTGCCGCCCCTGGCCCCGCAACAATTTCTGAGGTTCGGCCCGGCGACGCTGGTGCTAGCGACGCTGATTCATTTTTGGTTTGTGAACTTTATCGGCGCGTCGCTGCTCTACCGGCTCTACTACCGCCGCGTGCTCTTGGTTTTCCTGGCTGCATCCTTTTATTGGGTTCTCACACGTATTACCCGTGCGCTCACCGCGCGAATCGGGATCAGCCTTTCCAGCCGCGGAATGTACGCGGAACGCTCCATCGTGTCTCTCATCCGGCGGTTCGTCGAGGTCACGATTTTTATTTTCGTCGCCCTTCTCGTCCTGCACGGACTCGGTTTTGACGTGTCTACGGCGCTTGCCGGCGTCGGCATCGGCACGCTGGCCCTTGGTCTTGGGGCGCAGAAAACCTTCGAGAATATGTTTGGCGGCATTTCCATTGTCTTCGACAAAGTCATCCAGGTAGGGGACACCTGCAAGATCAACAACCAGACCGGGGTGGTCGAAGATATCGGGCTGCGCTCGACTCGCTTGCGCACCAACGAGCGCACGCTTCTCTTGATACCCAACGGTGTGATGGCCTCGGTGGTGGTGGAAAATCTGCGGTTTCGCGACAAATTCCTGTGCCAACAGGTCATCCGGCTGCGCTACGATCTTTCTCCCGACCACCTGCGTTATGTTGTCGGCGAAATCCGGGAAATCCTGGCACAGAATCCCAAGGTGGAAGACGCGACGGCGCGCGTCAGCTTTCTGCGTTTCGCGGAATATGCCCTGGAAATCGAAATTTATTGCTACATTCTCGAGCGCGAGTACAATGCTTATCTCGCCGCGCAGGAAGGCTTGTTCCTCGAGATCATGAACACGCTGGAGAAAACCGGCGCTGTCATTGCGCTGCCATCGCAGACGACGATTGTGACGCAGGATTCCTGGCTCGATCCAGACAAGGCCAAAGCGATCAAAACGGCCCTCGACAAGGCGCACGAACCGGGTGTCTCCGGCACGCAGGTTCCTTCGCCGTAGTCTCGTGGATGCGACTTCGGTGCAAGCTGCGCCCGTAACATGCTCCTCGCGCTTAGCGCAGCCAACTTTACTCTATGCATGCTGGTATTAGTGTGCAGGGGCATGGCAAATCGCGACCGCTACTGAATCCCTTGTTGCGCTCTGCGTAGAACTTGCCCCCGTTCCTTTCTGTGCGCTGCCCAGTATTCCTTTCTAGTGAAGCTGCAGAGGAAGAGATAAAATGCTGACGATTCCCCAGCCATGGCTACCCGCACAGAGCGCCGCAAGAAAACCCGCAATCGGCCGCCGAGACTCGTCTACGTGGAACTCGAATCCGGTAATGGCGGGATGATGCGCGATCTTACGGAAAACGGTTTTGCCGTGCGCGCCATAATTCCTTTGCGCGTAGGAGAAAAAACGCAGTTTTCGTTTTCACTGGATAGTGCGGCGCCCATCAGCGGGGAAGGCCGCATTGCCTGGGTGGCCGAAGACGGCCGCGTCGCTGGGTTGGAGTTTTCTGGACTCTCCGCATTGGCGCACCGGCAAATTGCGGAGTGGTTGGCCAATCCGGGTCGTGGTGCGAAGGAAACACCAGCAACTAAACGTTCCGAGACAGGTGCGCCGTCGCTCGAACAGTTACGAACCGAGGCGCGCACGGTCCTCAGTTCCACTCCGGTTCCTGTTTCAGAAGCGCCGCCGAACCCTCCTCCGGCCGAACTGACACCACCTCCGCTGACGGATCAAGCAGTTCGCCACATTCCCATTTCCGCCCCGGTTTCAGAAGCGCCGGTGAATCCGCCTCCCGCCGAACTGACACTGGCTCCGCCGCCCGAGCAGGAAGTTCGCAATATCCCCTTTTCTCTCCCGGTTTCTGCGGCGCTGGCAAATCCTCAACCTGCTGGGCCGCCACTGCCTCCGCTGGCGGATATTCTGATTCTTCCACAACTATCCGAAACGGCTGGAAAAGCGCAGGCAGCCGTTGCGACTTCCGGTAAGGAGACCGAAACCGCTCCCGGCAGGCACGCCGTTGGTCCGGCAGACCAGCGGGATCGGGAGACTGGGCTAGTTCCACCGCTGGAGGAGGCGCTTCCCGCAACGTCTGGGACTAAGCGAAAGTCGCTGCGAGGATTCACGCTGTCTCGCGCGATCGCTGCCATGGTCATTCTCACCCTCATTGCCGGAGGCGTGGTGTTCCATCGGCCCTTTGGGTACGGACTTGTCTGGCTGGGGCAGCGCATTGCCGGCTCCGAGCCGCAAGACACGACGCAAGAGCCGGCGATTTCCGAGGCGGCTCCAATTAAATCTTCGCCGGAAAACCATGCGTCGCCTGCTACGTCCGCTCCAATGCCTGGAGAGAACGCAACGTCACCGGTGGAGCAAGCAGCGGCACCAACACAGGAAGAGCGCAAGAACGAAGCGCCCGCGCCCATCTATCAACAATCGTCGCGGAACCAAGTGCCCCCGGTGACGGTAGCGACGCCGCACGCGCCCAGCAAGCTTCCGACGCCGCCCGCGCTTGAGCCAATGTCTCACGTGAGCAAGACCACCGGGTCCGCGACGCCTGGGGAGGTGGCTGCAAACTCGGGAGCAGTGGAATACCAGCAGGCCCTCCAGATTCTGAGGGACAAGGGCAAGGGCGCGGACGCCCCGGAAGCCGTGCGGCTGCTTTGGGTTGCTGTGGAGAAGGGAAATGACAACGCCGTCGTGGAGCTCGCAGACATGTATTGGCTGGGCGATGGAGTGGCCAAGAACTGCGATCAGGCGCGCCTGTTGCTTAGCGCAGCCGCACGCAAGGGCAATGCCGAAGCGAAGGCGCGACTGGAGAAATTGGCACGAGAGGGCTGCCAGTGAAGAAGTACTGCGGGGAGGAGCGAAAGTATTAGGAGAATGACGCAACTTTCAGGCTTAGCCTCGAAGAAATAGTGGAGGGGAATCGTGTTCTGTTCCAAGTGTGGTGGAGTGTTGGGCGCGGACGTAGCATTTTGCATGGTGTGTGGCACGCCGGTACCGCAGGGCGCGTTCGCACCAGCGGCAGCGCCTTCCTCGCCCGGCGCGGTGGCGGCGTATGCCGGCGGTTTGCTGGCGGCGCCAGCCGTGACGTATGCCGGGTTCTGGCTGCGCTTTGTGGCCCACCTGGTCGATGGACTCATCATCGGCTTTGCTTCGATGGTGCTGTTCGTTCCGTTCATTTTTCTCACGGGCATTGCGGCGCACGTGGGCACCTTGGACTTGCCGCGGCATGCCGGTGAACCGCCCAATCCCGCTCTGATTGCTGCGTTTTTTTCGGTCATCCTGGTGTTCGTTGGCGTGAGCGTGCTGGTGCAATGGCTGTACTACGCGTATCTGGAGAGCGGCGAGAAGCAGGCAACATGGGGAAAGCAACTGCTGGGCTTGTACGTGACGGACGTCCTGGGGCGTCGGATTTCGTTTGCGCGGGCCACCGGAAGGTATTTTGCGAAGATCGTCTCCGGGCTCATCCCACTCGGCATCGGATACATCATGGCGGGGTTCACGGCGCGTAAGCAAGCACTGCATGACATGATTGCGGACACCCTGGTGTTGCGGCGCTAATCCGGATTTCTCCCGAAATACAATGTTGCCTGTTCCTCAAACATCGCAACGCTCTTTCATCCTGAGTTGCGCAGTGTTTGCGCTCGAAGGATCTCAACCCCAACACGTATATTGCAGCTCGTGACAAAGCCGCGCTCATCCCAAAGCTCATTTTTTCCCGATGACTTTGTCTTTCTTCAGCTGTTTGACCAGCAGTTGGGCGTATTCCTTGCCTAGTTTGTCAAAATCCTTGGAATAGACGGTGTCGGTTTCGCCGCACCAGACCAGCTTTTCATCCGTGACGTTGTAGAGATTAAAGTCCGCGCGGACAATGGTGCTTTCCTTGGTGTAAGAACTGGTAGGATAGAAACTGCCGTAGGCCATATTCCAATAGGGGTAGAGATTGTAGTAGCCCGGCGGGGGAACCCATATGCCGCCGGTGATTACTTCCTCGGATTCCTTGCGCACGGCTACGGGCCGCACGATCAGCACGCCGTTCACATCGCTTTCCTTGATGCGCTGCTTCAATTCGCCTTCCATCATTTCATTGCGCGGCGGCAGCACCATGTGGCTCTGAATCCCCTCGACACCGTTCTTGGCCAATAGTTTTTCCATCTGCTCTTCAAATTCCTGCCGAACGAGGTAATTTTCGAGCACCGCGATCACCAGAATTTTCTTCATCGGCGGCATCGGGACGCCGGTGAGCACCCAGCGATGAACAATTCTGGAACTGGCCAGCAGCGGTAGCACAACAAAGACAAAGATCGCGAGAAGAGTAAGCAAACGCTGACGATTTTTCATTCAATGGGCTCCGACAATGAACTGGTGTGAAGTCTTGGCATCGTAGCATGCCGAGCCTGGCAATGTCGGCAGACCGACATCGCGCCCCAAAAGTGTAGAAAACTCCCCCATATCCAAGTGGGCGCAATGGGGATCACGATGGCTCCAGCAAGAGCTGGTCTTTAATGCCCGTTACACCTACAACTCCGCGCGCAGCGGCATGCAACCCACCTCAATCCCGCACACTATCCGGCGATGGATGATCCAGCGCTCTTCCAGCAGGCTCTAAACGTGTTCGGACTGGCTTCCACACAGATCTCGCAAGTGATCGTTCCCCAGAATATCGGCCAGGCCAAGATTTACTATCACTTGCCGCGGAAAATCAATGCCGGATTCCTCTTCTATTACGGCAGCTACCGGGATGTATGGAACCCCAACTTGAATGGCGTTCTGCGTACCTACAACTTCTACGTTGGCCGCAACTGGTGATTAAAGGCCGAATTCACAAACCATAATTGGACCACCGCGTCTACTCCGCATAGATGAAGCGCTCTCCCGGTCGACAATCCCGGTTTAGGACCGCGTAACGCGAGGTCTCGCCGCAAAGGAATAGGCGATGCGGCGATAGGCTGCGAGCTCTTGGAAGGATCCGGCGGACCGACGCACGTCCGGCAATGAACGTGAGGGCTGCCCCTGAACGGGCATTGAGCGAAGTCCCTTTGGCGTTAGAGGGCTCACCGAAATCGCCGGGACTGGTGACGGCATTGCTACGATGCGGCGATTCCTGCGTAGGGTCTTCTTGCGGAAACCTCGGCGCCGCTTTTCGCCGTAGAGCCGATAAAACAGAACGGCCAGGAGGAGATCAACACTCAGGATACAAAAGGCCAGGATAGCGGTCAGCGACATGGTGAACCCTCGAAGGGAGCGGCTCTCCGTTTACCCCCCAAAGAGTAGGGCACGACGAAAAAGAAAGTCCGGAGAGATTCATGAAGAAAGTGTTAAGGAGAAAAAGCAGCAAGCAGACCGCAGAGCTTAAAAAGTAGAAGGCGGAGCCCCGGCCGGAACCACGAAAGTGAGCCTGGAAGTTTGCGCGCGCTAATACGAAGAAGGACCTACCCTCTGTAAGAATTACAAACTACGAGCGAAAAACAGGGCGAAGTTGCGTACTGGATCTGGGGTCCGGGGCAGGGCCCTGGTGTGCGCAAACTATTTAATACACATGACTTAGCGGAATTGGCGAGCTAGGTGCTCCCTCTGACGGGTAAGGAGGATGACATGGTCACGGAACTATCCTTCAATACCACGATTTGCCGCGATTACGAAATACTCGCGAACAAATGCATGAGAGCGATGGTAACCTGGCGCTCGCGGCGCGAAGAAATGTTGCTCTCTGGGCTGACCGGAAAGAAAGCCGCGGAAGGGCTGCTCCGGTTGCAGGCGGATTATGCGAAAGCATATTCGCGCCTGGAGAAGCATGAAGCGGAGTGCGAATTGTGCCGCTTTGTTTCCAAAGTCGGGGGACGAGATTACGCGAGCATTTCAAGTGCAGCGCCGGTGAGGAAGCAGAACTTCAGAGCACAGAGCAGAAATTAGCAGAAATTGATTAAAGGGATCTTCCGTCCTGTCGGGAGCGGGCTAGTAGAAAAATGCAATTCGTGAATCACAACAGCAATGGAATTCATCCAACCCCTGAGAGTGCACATAAAGGCCAATAGGCTCAAGAGCCCCAGTTCCACTTTCATGTTTCCCTCCCCCATTTCCGCGGCGCATGGCTGCGTCCGGGCCACGAACCCGCGACCCGGGGAAGCTGGGCTTTCGCTCACTTCCCAACCTCCCCGGTCCCGCTGGCCCCAATAAAATCTAAGCCTGACGCGGCAGTTTCTGCGTACGCAAAAGATTCTTGTGTTCATCAGTGTGCTCTTGTGCGCCTTGTTTAATTCTTTGAAGCAGCCCATTGCCATCGGGTACCTGATGGCGTGTTCGCTTTCGATCGGAAATGTGATCCACGGGTTGCACATGGTGAGTGGACGGCTCTATGCCAACCGGCCATTTCCGTAGAATTGGATTGTGTATGCCCCGATTCTGACGGCGAGTAGTTTCATCGGCGCGCTTCTCGCGGTTGCGCTGCTGGAATGGATGAATCCGAACGTCCCACCGTTTTGGATGTTGTTTCGCTTGGTGTGGCAAGCGGCGGTGGTGATCAATATGGGGATCGGCCTCGTAGGGTATGCGGTGTCCGATGTGCACAAACGGTTGAAGGAAAAGAACAAGCAACTCGAAGAGACGGTGGCCAAAGGGACGGTGGTAATCGAGCAGCAGGAACAGGAGCTTACGCGGGCGCGCGAGATTCAGGAGGGATTGCTGCCGAAGGAGCTGCCGCAGCTGCCTGGCGTGGAAATCGTCAGCGCGTGGAAGCCGGCCCGGTCGGTGGGCGGAGATTATTTTGATGTGATCCGGTTGGATAAGAAGCGACTGGGGATTTGCATCGGAGATGTTTCCGGAAAAAGCATTACGGCGGCGCGTCTGATGGCGAATCTGCAGGCGGCGTTTCGCGTATTCGCGACGCCAGGTGCGAGTCCGGCGGCCGTCTGCGCGCGGCTGAATGAATTCGTGTGCAACAACGTGGCGCCAGGAAAATTCCTCACGTTTTTCTACGGTGCGCTGGATGGGCAAGCACGCGCGCTGATTTATGAGAATGTCGGGCATTGCCCTTCGCTGGTAATGCGTGCGTCGGGGCAGACCGAGCTTCTGCGCGGTGAGGGAGCCGTACTGGGGGTGATGCCGGAGTGGCCGTATAAGCACACGGTCGTGCAATTCAAGGCCGGGGACCGCCTGCTGCTTTATACCGATGGAGTGACGGAGGCGGAGAATGGACAAGCGGAAGAGTAGGGGGAAGCGCAGCTGATCCGGGCGGCCAAGTCTTGGAGGCGAGACTCATGAGGCGAAGAGAGTTTCTGGCAGGCGGGGCGACGGCGGTGATGATGAGCCCATTAGCGGCATTGGCGGCGAACGTGAAGCAATTCAAGCTGGGCGTAATCACAGATGAGGTAACTCAGGATTTTGAGCAAGCCTTGGTTTGGGTGCGGGGGTTTGGGCTGGAGTGGGTGGAATTGCGGTTTGTTTGGGGGAAGTATGTGATTGATTTTACGGGCGAGGACGTGAAGCGCGCCAAAGAATTGCTGGCGAAATATGGGATGCGCGTTTCCGTGGTGGACTCTCCCTATTTCAAGGCACTGCTGCCCGGGACGCTGTCGAAATTCGACGACGCAAAGGGTGATCGGTTGCAAAGCTCGTATGCACAGCAGGAAGCCGTGCTGGAGCGGGCGATGGCGCGTACCAGGGATTTCGGCGCGGACAAGGTGCGTATCTTTTCCTTCTTGCGTGTCGAGGAACCGAAGACGGTGTTTGACCGTGTGGCCAAGGAATTGGAAAGGACTTCGGCCATTGCGAAGCGCGAGGGAATTCGGCTGGTGCTCGAGAATGAGTTTTCCTGCAACGTAGCCACGGGAGCGGAGAGCGCCGCGATGCTCAGTGCCGTGAAGTCTTCGGCGCTGGGATTGAATTGGGATCCGGGAAACGCGTATGCGGCGGGTGAGTTGAAACCCTATCCGGACGGGTATGCGCCGCTCGACAAGAAAAGGCTATGGCACATGCATCTGAAAGATGCGCAGGACTATGAGAAAGGAAAGGATGCGGAATGGCGGCCAGTTGGCGGGGGAAAGATTGATTACCTGGGGCAGTTTCGGGCCCTGTTGAAAGATGGATACGAGGGGACGATGTCGCTCGAGACGCATTACCTGAATGCCGCGAAGAATAAAGAGGGTTCAAGCCGGGAATCGATGGAAGGTCTATTGAAGGTGATTCGAGAAGCTTGAAGGAAACTCCAATCTCCGTCGTTAGGTGCCGATAACGACCTCTTGCCTGGCATCGTCGAAAGTGATGCGTCGGCCGGTCTGGATCGCGGCGATGGCCATACAGAGCGCCACGGAGTGGGAGTAGCCCGCGTCAATGCTGGCGTTGGGCGTCTTGCGACTGCGCACGCATTCCATCCAATTACGCATGTTGGCCGAAGTATCCGGGTCGCCGCCGGCATCGGCGGACGTGGTGGTGCGGCCTGCGGAATCGAGCAGTGAGATTCTTGGGAGCAGATTTGGCTGCATGTTCATTTCGGCGGCGGATTGTTTGGTCAGACCGCCTTCGGGGGAGACTGTTTTCTTGTCTAGGTCGAGCGTCCCGCCGTTGGAATAATAGAGTTCCTTGACGTCGCCGGCTTCGTTGGTCATGCGCGAAGTGTAGACCACCTGAAACCCCTTGGAAGGGTCGCCGAGGGGCCCATAGTCAAAGACCGCCGTCATGCTGTCCCAATTCTTGCGGCCATCCTTCCACAGGTAGATACCGCCATTGGCGACGACACTGCGCGGCCGGGGAAGTTCGGTGAACCAATGGACGGTATCGATCTGATGAACCATCCACTGATCGGGGATGCCGGAAGAAAACGGCCAGAATAGGCGGAACTCGACATACTTGCGCGGGTCGAACGGCTCGGTGGGCTGATTGAGGAGAAAACGCTTCCAGTCCGTTTGATCCTCGCGGAGACTGGCCACGAGTTTGGGGCTGCGCCAGCGCCCGGGTTGGTTAACGTTCCAAGTCATGAGCACCGAGACGATGTCGCCGAATTTTCCGCTGCGAATGTATTTCGTAGGCGGTTTGATAGCCGGGCGAACTGCGGCGCTGCGTACCGATCTGCACAATTCTGCCGGACTCGCGCACAGCCTGGCGGATGGCGCGCGCTTCTTCCATGGTGTGGGCCAGGGGCTTTTCGACATACGCATCGCGGCCGGAGCGGACGGCTTCGAGGCCGTGCTGGGCATGCTGGAAATCGGCTGTAGAGATAATGACCGCGTCAATATCCTTGCGGGCGTAGAGTTCATCATTGTTGCGCACGGCATCGATGTGGCTGCCAGATGTCGGACACGGCGACGAATTCGAAATTGTTGCTCTTAAAGTTTAAAAGGAAGGCCGGGAGAAGGCTGAAACGAAAACGATCGGAGAAGCCCACCACACCGACACGGATACGGTCGTTGGCGCCGAAGATCCGGGCGTAGCTGGAAGCGGGAGCAATAGCTGCGCCAGCGAGAGTGGCAGCGGTACCTTTCATAAAATCACGACGAGATTTCAGCTGGTTGATCATGAGGACCTCCTTGGAGTTAGAGTTCACCGCGTTTCAGGAGCGTGACGGCGTGGTCGCAGGCGCGGGCGGTGAGGGCCATGTAGGTCAGGGAAGGATTGACGCATGAGGAAGAGGCCATGCAAGCGCCGTCGGTGAGGAAAAGATTCTTGATGTCGTGACACTGATTCCAGGAATTAAGCACAGAAGTTTTTGGATCGCGGCCCATGCGGGCGGTGCCCATTTCGTGGACGGAAAAGCCGGGAGGGTCATCGTCCTGAAAAGGCTGAATGGAGATACCTCCGGCGATAGAAAGCATTTCGGCGCCGGTGACGGACATATCTTTGCGAAGGGCAAATTCATTTTCGCCGAAGGCGCAGTGGATTTTCAGGGTGGGCACGTCCCAGGCGTCCACGGTGTTCTTGTCGATCTCGACGAAATTGTTGTGATTGGGGAGACACTCGCCGTAACCCGAGAAGGTAAAGTGCCACGGGCCCGGGCCGCTGATTTCGCGCTTGAAATCGGCACCGAAGGCTGGGCTTATAGCGCCGCGATCCCAGCCTGAACGCTCGGCTTCGCCTTGAAAACCGTAGCCGCGGATAAAGCCGGATTGCTTTTGGCGGACGTTGCGAAAACGCGGCATGTAGGCGATGTTGGGGCGATTGCCGAACGTGGTGCGGTCCTGGTTGCCGGGAATGATGGCGGTGGCGCCGCCACCTTTGATGTGGTCCATGAGGTTGTGGCCGAGTTCGCCGGAGGAATTGGCAAGGCCGGAAGAAAATTCGGGCGTGGCGGAATTGAGGAGGATGCGCGTGGACTCGAGCGTCGAGGCACAGAGAAAAATAAGCGGCGCGTGAAATTCGAGAGTGGCGCGGGATTGCGAATCGATCACGCGAACGCCAGTGACCCGCCGCGATTGCGCATCGAAGATCAGGCTGTGAACCGTGCTGAAAGGACGCAGCGTGAGGCGGCCGGTTTTTTCAGCGGCGGGAAGCGTGGCGTTGACGCTGCTGAAGTAAGAGAGGGTGATGCAGCCGCGCTCGCACGGACCGCAATAGTGGCAAGCGGCGCGGCCACGATGAGCGCGCGTGAGAACGGCGACGCGGCCAATGGTGAGAACACGCTCGGACCCGAAAGATTTGGCGACGGCCTCTTGCACGGCACGTTCGGCGCAATTCATTTCCATTGGGGGGAGGAATTTGCTGTCGGGTAATTGAGGAAGTTCGAGAGACTCGCCGGAGATGCCGATGAAGTCTTCGACGTAGTCGTACCAGGGAGCAATATCTGGGTAGCGAATAGGCCAGTCCACGGCGATGCCGTCCCGGAGATTTGCTGTAAAGTCGAGATCGCTCCAGCGATAACATTGCCGGCCCCAAAGAATGGAACGGCCACCGACCTGGCGTCCACGAATCCAACGGAAAGGCTTTCCAGGTTCGGTGGTGTAAGGATGCTCGGTGTCTTTGATGAAGAATTGGGAGTTAGGCTCTTCGCAGGCGTAACAAAGACTTTGGATGGGCCGCTCGCGGAGAAGCCGCTTGCGGTCGCGCATGCCGCGGAAGGACATTTCCCAGGAGGGGACATGCTCCACGTAGTCTTTATCGGGAACGATGGGGCGACCGGCCTCGAGCACGAGCGTACGCAGACCCTTTTCCGTAAGTTCCTTTGCAGCGAACCCGCCGGTCATGCCGGAACCGATGACGATGGAGTCGTATTTCGTGCCGGCCATGTCAGGAATTCTTCCTTTGCACGGGAGGGGTAAGAGGAGTACAGCCGTCGTAATGGCCGGGGATGATTTCTTCATGGAGTTGCTGGAAGGCGCCGATTTCCGAAGTGAAGTAGCCAGTGAGGGTGAGGTTGCGAAACCTAAAGTAGAAATTGTCGCCAGGTTCGCGAGCGGAACCCCGATAGCCGCGAGGCGCGGCGGCGAGGGCAGCAGCTTCGCGGGCCATTTCCTCGCCGAGCGCGTAGAGAATTTCGGATTGTTGGGTTGTCGAGACGCCGACAAAATCTTTGCCGAAAAGATTCTGCGTGCGAGCATCCACAGCGGCGAGACCCGCCAGAAAATGCACGCGCTCTTCGTCGGAATACCAATCGGCAAGAATGTGATCTATGAATTCGTTGACGCGGGCGGTTTTAGCGCCTGGCGTTTCGGTTTCGGGGATCATGAGTTCGGCCATAGCGGTGACAGTAGCGTCCTGATGGGGATTGAGGACTTTCAACTGAGGCGTGGAGGCAAGGCTGGCATGAATTTCGCGGCATGCGGCGAAGAGTTCGCCGGGGATGGCAGGAAGAACCGAGCTCAGAGCGAAGAGCTTGAGGGCTTCACGGCGATCCACGAAGGGCCTCCAGAAGGCACGAAAAGCGTAGTATGACAGAGGAAAAAGAGAAATGAAAAAATGGCGTGTGGGGAGCTTAAGAGGATGAGAATCGCTAGAAGGGAATTCATTGCGGCAGTCGGGGCGAGCCTGGCGTTGACGAGGCTTGCACGGGGAAGCGAAGCAAAAGAGCGGTTGCCGATTGCGTTCTCGACACTGGGATGCCCGGCGTGGGAGTGGCAGAAAATCCTGCAGTTCGCGGAAACAAATGAATTCGCGGCGATTGAGTTGCGCGGGCTGATGGGCAGCATGGACTTGCCGGCGCGGCCAGAGTTTGCGGCGGACCGGATTGCGCAGACGAAGAGAGAGATCGCAGCGCATGGATTGAAAATTGCCTGTGTGAGTAGTTCAGCAGCGATGCACGAAGCGGATCCAGCCAAGCGCGCGAAAGAGCTGGTGGACGCGAGACGGTTTATCGATTTAGCGCACCAGCTGGGCGCGCCGTACGTCAGGGTGTTTGGGAACAATATTAACGGGCCGAGGGAAGAAGTAGTAGAGCGCGTGGCTGCGGGGATGCATGAGCTGGGAGTCTACGCGGCGCCTCGCAACGTGACGGTGATCATCGAATCGCACGGGGACTTCACGGATTCGTCGACGCTGAAAGAAGTGCTGGCAAAAGCGGATTCACCCCACGCGGCGTTGCTCTGGGACGCACACCACACGTTCGTGAGTTCGCACGAAGAGCCGGAGTATACGGTGAAGGAGTTGGGGCCATGGATCCGCCACACGCACTTGAAAGATTCAGTGGCGGCGGAGAAAGAGCATCAATACGTGCTGACAGGACGCGGCCAGGTTCCCATCCGGAGGCAGGTGCGGGCGCTGCAGAGCATCGGCTACAAAGGATATTACTGCTTTGAGTGGGAGAAAGCCTGGCATACAGAATTAGCGGATCCAGAAATTGCCATTGCGGATTATGCGCAAATGATGGACGTGTACTTGCATGAGCCGGTGAAGCAGCCCTAGCGAGGCAAGGATTTTTCTGTTGGCGGAAGCGATGAAGGCCCGCCTCAGATGAAGCTGCCTTTCACTCGTAGGAAGTCGCAGAAGCGAACAACGGGCTCGCATTGCGGAGGAAGGCGAGTTCAGTGAGCCAGAGCACGCCGTACTTGGGGCTGCGGTTGAGTTCGGTGATGTCGATGAGGCGATAGCCGCGGTCATTCATCAGGGTGATGGCTTTGGCCACCGAATTCTCGTAGGGCAAGAGACCGAAGCCTCCAAAAGAATCACATCAGTTTTGCCCATAAGGCTCTGCGCGCCACGGAGCACCCTGAGATCAAATCCCTCAGCATCAATCTTCAGCCGGTCGGGTATGGGGAGGTGGAAAGTTAGCAGGAGATCATTTAGGGACTTCAGTTCGACAAGCGTGGAATGAACGGGAGGGGCGTCGCCGGGGGAGGCGAAGGTGCTGCTATCGTCTCGATACGAGATGTGAAAGGGCAAACTCCCGGACCGGTCGGAGACGCCCACGTTGACCCATCGAACGCTATATTCCGCCTCGATGAGGTCCTGAATATGTACCTTGAGATTGTCTTGGGGTTCAAGGAGCGTGTATTCGGCATTGGGAAAATACTGGAGTGCTAGCCTTGTCCAATTGTCGTGGTTTGCACCTACATCAAGGACGTGCCGGGGGGGAAGTCAAACGCTTGAGGGTGGCAAAAAGGACGGAGGCGCCATAGTCCTGGTTTTGGGCAGTTTCCAGCCGCGCGAGGCGAAGACCCAAAGTCTGAGCAAGGATTGCACGAGCGCGCGCGTGAAAAGGCCAATCTATTCTAGGACGGCGGTGGAGGAAAGAAAGTGGGCGACGCTTAGGGTAAGCGGAGAAGGAGTAACCAGGGGGGTGGTGGTTGGGCGGGAGAAAGAAGTACTAGGAAAGGATAGTGACAGGAAGGTCGCAGGAGGGGTGTGTGATTGGGGCGGGTTTCTTGACTTAGGAGCGAAGTGCCGAAATAATGGAATAGCATGAGCGTACGCGCCGGAGGCGCAGAAGACATGTTCCTGGACGTTAAGGATCTTGCCGTCCGCAAGGTGCAAATCCGGAAGAGCTACGCCCCAGGAAGCATCGATTATGGCCTGAGCGAAGTGAAACAGGTCGAACCGGTGCAAGTGGTCGCGACAGCGGAGTTGCTCGAAGGGCAGATTCGCGTGGCTGGCGAATTGGAGACCAGGATGGAAATGGTCTGCGCGCGCTGCCTGGAACCGGTGATGGAAGAAGTGCATCGAGAGTTTGACCTCTTCTACCAGCCGCTCCCCAAGGGCACCAAGCCCGAGGAAGAGCGGTTGAAGGATGATGATACGGAGATAGGTTTTTTCGAAGGAGAAGGCCTGTTCCTGGCCGACGTGCTGAAGGAGCAGGTATTACTGTCCTTGCCGATGAAAGTGATCTGTCAGAGCGACTGCCGTGGGTTGTGCCCGCACTGCGGGGCCAACCTCAACCACGAACAGTGCCGGTGCGACCGGCACTCCACGGACCCGCGCCTGGCTCCCCTCGCGCGGCTGAAACAGGACTGGCTCAAAAAACAATAGATATAGATTTCAGGGCGGAATGCCCATAGAATCCGACCTTGTTCGGTGAGGCGTTGTGTGCCGCGACGAGCGAGGCGAGAACCAGGAGTGGTGTAATGCCGAATCCAAAACGAAGACATTCCAAGATGAGGAAGAACAAGCGCCGCGCGCACGATCATCTGTTCGCACCGGCGCAGGCCAAATGCCCCAACTGCCACGAAATGAAGCAGCCTCACCGGGCTTGTACCCATTGCGGGTATTACAAGGGCCGCCCGGTACACGACGTAAGGTAACCGATGTAGCAAGAAGCTTTGCCGGGGTAGACCTCAGCGAATTGACGGGGCTGGAAAACGCCAAAAAGTATTTCTTCGAGGGTCACCGCCCGCTTGGTTTAGAGGTGTTACATCGGGGCCTTTCTAGGCTCCCTGGCGAGGCGCCCGGAGGCCGAAAGGGCGAGTAAGGGTCAAGGTTGTGCTCGCGCAAGTGTTCCTGGAGTCTGCGGAAGAATAATCCCATGATCACTATCGCCGTCGACGCCATGGGGGGAGACCACGCACCCCGTCCGGAAGTGGAGGGGAGTGTTCTGGCAGCGCAGGAGTATGGCGTGCGCATGCTCCTGGTTGGGCAGCCAAATGTGATTCGCGCGGAACTGGCGAAGCATTCAAGGCCGACCGTGCCCGTCGACATAGTGCCGGCCAGCGAAGTGATCACTATGGAAGATCACCCGGCGCAGGCCTTCCGGCGGAAGAAAGACAGCTCGGTGCACGTGGGCGCGCGGCTGGTGAAAGAGGGCCAGGCTGACGCGTTTGTGAGCGCGGGAAATACCGGCGCGGTGATGACCACGGCGAAGTTCATTATGGGGACGCTGCCTTCGGTCGATCGCGTGGCTCTGGCGGCGCCGTTTCCCAATGCCAGGGGCGGTGTTTCGGTAATGCTGGACGTCGGTGCAAATGTGGATTCCAAGCCGGAGCACCTGCTGCAATTTGGGGTGATGGGCGAGATTTATTACCGCGTGACGTTTGGGAGCCGCAAGCCGCGCGTGGGATTGCTCTCCGTCGGAGAAGAAGAGATCAAGGGGAACGAACTGACGCGCGCGGTGTACGACCGTTTCAAGGCTCTGCCGGTGCATTTCGTGGGGAATGTGGAAGGCGGCGACCTGTTTTCCGGCAAGGTGGACGTAATTGTTTGCGACGGGTTCGTAGGAAATATTGCGCTGAAGATTTGCGAAGGGCTCGCCATGGAAATCGTGAAATTTCTGCGGAAGACCTACAAGAGTACGCTGGCCTCGCAAGTGGGCTACTTGTTCTCCAAGGGCGCGCTGAAAGGCATCAAGCAGAAGATGGATTATTCGGAGTATGGCGGAGCACCGTTGCTGGGCGTTCGGGGCGTGTGCGTAATCGGGCACGGCAGGTCGAACGCGAATGCGATGAAGAACGCGATCCGCGTGGCGGCAGGATTGGCGCGGGCGCGCGTGAATGAACGAATCGAGCAGGAACTCTCCCTGACGCAAGTGCAAGTGTAGCGGCCGGAGAGGGGAGCGGATTATGGGAAAAGTAGCGTTTGTGTTTCCCGGGCAGGCCTCGCAGTACCCGGGAATGGGAAAAGAGCTGGCCGAAAAATATTCGGTGGCCAGAGCGATTTTTGACGAAGCGGATCAGGCCCTGGGCTTCGCCATTTCAAAAATGTGCTTTGAAGGCACGGAAGAACAGCTGAAGCTGACGGCAAACACACAGCCGGCGATTTTGACGGTCTCAGTCGCGGCCTCCCGGGTTTTGGCGGAGAGAGGAATTGAGCCGGACTTTGTTGCCGGACACAGCCTGGGCGAATACTCGGCGTTGGTGGCAGCCGGCTCTTTGAAGTTTTTCGACGCGGTTCGTCTGGTGCGCCAACGCGGAATTTATATGCAGGACGCAGTGCCCGCGGGACAGGGGGGCATGGCTGCAATCATGGGGATCTCGCCGGCGGTGGTGCAGGATGCGTGCAAGCGCGCGGCCGTGGGAGAAATTTGCGCTCCGGCTAACCTGAATTCCCCGGAACAGACGGTAATTTCGGGTCATTCGAGTGCGGTAAAACGCGCCGTCGAAATTGCTTCGCAACTGGGCGCGAAACGGTCCATGGTGCTGGCGGTTTCCGCACCGTTCCATTCGGCTTTGATGATGCCGGCGCAGGAAAAGCTGGCGAAGGATCTGGAAGCGACAACCTTTGCGGATTTGCAGGTACCTTTGGTGACGAATGTGGATGCCGACACGATTCGCAGCGGCGGGGAAGCGCGCAAGGCGCTCGTCCGGCAGGTATCCATGCCAGTGCGTTGGGAAGAATCCATGCGGCTGTTGCTGGATGAGGGCGTGAACACGTTTGTGGAAGTGGGGCCCGGGCGCGTGCTGGCCGGGTTGATGCGTCAGATTGAGCGCTCCGTGGCGAGCCTGAACGTCGAGGACGAGAAGAGCCTTGCCGCCACCGTGGAGAAAATTGCGGGCGCAAAGACGGACGCGGCGTGAGTGCTGTTTTGTAGCGGCTGCCTTCCGAGGCGGGCGCATTTTTGAACTTAACCATTGGTTAACAAGAAAGAATTTGACGCAGAGTTCGCAGAGAGAACAGCGCAGAGGTCACGTAGAAGCATGTTCAGCTTGAAGGATAAAGTGGCGGTGGTGACGGGCGCGTCGCAAGGAATTGGACGCGACACCGCGCTGGCACTGGCGGAAGCAGGTGCCAAAGTGGCCCTCGTGGCGCGGAATCAAGAGAAGTTGACGGCGCTGGCGCAAGAAATTGCCGCGAAAGGCGGCGAAGCATTTGTGGTGAAAATGGACGTTGCGGAGGCGGAGCAAATCAAGGCGGGGTTCAAGGCCATCTTGGAAAAATTCGGCAGGCTGGACATTCTGGTGAACAACGCGGCGATCACTCGCGATGGTCTGGCCATGCGCTTGAAGCTGGACGATTGGGATGCGGTGCTGCGGACGAACTTGACCGGTGCGCACCTGTGCATCCAGCAAGCAATCATGCCGATGATTCGTGCGAAGGCGGGGCGCATCATCAATATTTCGTCGGTAGTGGCGCAAAGCGGGAACGCGGGGCAGGCCAATTACGTGGCGGCCAAGGCAGGGTTGATCGGCTTGACGAAAGCGATCGCGATGGAAATTGCTTCGCGCAATATCACGGTGAATGCGGTAGCACCTGGATTTGTCGAGACACCAATGACGGATGTGCTGCCCGAAAAGGTGAAGGAAGAGTTGAAGACACGGATACCTTTGGGACGCCTGGGCAGCGGGCGGGACGTTGCCGCGGCAATCGTGTTTCTGGCAAGTGATGAGGCGGGTTACATTACCGGTCATGTGCTCGATGTGAATGGCGGCATGTATCTGGCGTAGTCTGCGCGAGAGTTTACCCCTGAGGAAGCAGTGAAATACGAAGGCCAAAGTTGACCTTGGTGGGCAGGGTAAGTAGACTGGGTCGGTTGCCTAAGCAAGCGGAAAAGAGATTGTAGGATGGCCGAAAGGCCGGAATACGGTGCAGGTGCAGTAGGAAACAGGAAAGCGACGACAGGTCGCGGAGGAGTGGGAATGGCCAGCGTGGAAGAACGCGTAAAGCAGATTATTGTCGAGCAGCTTGGCGTGGATGAAGCGGAAGTGACGCCAACCGCGTCGTTCGTGGACGACCTGGGCGCGGATTCGCTCGACCAGGTGGAATTGGTGATGGCGTTTGAAGAGGCGTTCGGCATCGAAGTGCCGGACGAAGATGCAGAAAAGATGACGACGGTGAAAGACGCGATCGAGTACATCGAGAAGCATAGCAAGGGCAAGTAAACCGCAGGTAAATCCCCGCATGAAGGAGCAAGTCATTTGACGCGCCGGGTTGTCGTTACGGGTGTTGGGCTGGTCTGCGCGCTGGGCATCGGGACAGAGGAGACCTGGAAAAACCTCGTCGCCGGCTGTGGGGGCGTCGGCCTCATCACGCATTTTGATACCGCCGAATTTGACTGCAAGATTGCGGGCGAAGTGAAAAACTTCGACCCATTCCTCTGGATTGAGAAAAAAGAACTGAAGAAGATGGGGCGGTTCATCCAGTTGGCGCTGGCGGGCGCGGATTTTGCGGTGCAGATGGCGCAGTGGAAGCCGGAACAAAGCGATCTCGATGAAGTGGGCGTGTATGTGGCCTCGGGCATCGGCGGATTCGACATCATCGAGCGCGAACACATCAAGTTGATGCAGGGCGGCCCAGGCAAGATCTCACCGTTCTTTATTCCCTCGGCGATTGTGAACCTGGCTTCGGGACACATCTCCATCCGGTACGGAGCGCGCGGACCCAATTCGGCGACGGCGACCGCATGTTCGGCTTCGGCACACTCCATTGGCGATTCCTTCAAAATTATTGAACGCGGTGCGGCAGAGATGATGATCTGCGGTGGCACCGAAGCAACCATTACGCCGATGGGCATCGGCGGATTCGCTTCCATGCGCGCACTTTCAACGCGCAATGACCAGCCCGAAAGAGCCAGCCGGCCGTTTGATGCCGACCGCGACGGATTTGTGGTCGGCGAGGGCAGCGGAATTCTTGTACTGGAATCGCTGGAACACGCGCAGAAGCGGAATGCGCCGATCCTGGCGGAAATTGTGGGCTACGGGATGAGCGGCGACGCGTACCATATCACGCAACCGGCGGAGAATGGCGACGGCGCGTACCGGGTGATGAAAGCGGCGTTGAAGGACGCGAAATTGTCGCCGGACGACATTGGCTATGTGAACGCGCACGGGACTTCCACGCCACTTGGCGATACCATAGAGACGACTGCCATGAAACGGCTGTTTGGCGAGCGCGTCATTCAGAAGAAGCTTCCGGTAAGTTCGACGAAATCGATGACTGGGCACTTGCTGGGCGGCGCGGGCGGATTGGAAGCCGGCATCAGCGTGTTGGCCCTGCGCGACCAGATCTTGCCGCCGACGATCAACCAGGAAACGCCGGACCCGAATTGCGATCTGGACTATGTGCCCAACGTGGCGCGCAAAGCGACTGTGGACTATGCCTTATCGAATTCGTTTGGATTTGGCGGCACGAATGCCGCGCTGATTTTCAAGCGTTGGACCGGGAAGTAGATTGTTTCGCTCCCAATCTTGATTGTCACACTGGGGCGAACGAAGTGATTCGCCGAAGCTTCTCGACGTAGAATGGACTCGGGCTTGTCCGGCGTTGAGATCCTTCGCTCCGCTCAGGATGACACTCATCCCACACAGCAAGCCCGGATAAAAGGATAATCCCGTGAACATCATTGTGTGCATCAAGCAGGTGCCCGCGAAAGACGCGCCATTGGCGATTGCCGGAAACTGGATCAAAGAGCCGGATATCACCTTTGAAATGAACGAGCCGGACAGTTATGCGTTGGAAGAAGCCTTGCGCTTGAAAGAAAAACATGGTGGCGAAGTGATTGCTCTCTCGCTGGGACCTGAACGCGTAAAGCAGACCATCAAAGAGGCGCTGGCAAAGGGCGCGGACCGCGGAATCCACTTGGCTGATGATAATTTTGCGCAACTGGATCCATTGAACTCGGCAAAGCTGCTGGCGGGGGCCATTGCCAAGGAAAAATGCGACCTCGTCTTGACGGGTCTGCAAAGCGACGATCATGGATTCGGGCAGACGGGCGTGCTCCTGGCGGCGCTGCTGAATCTGCCGCACGCCACGATCATCATGCAGATTGAGGTGCAAGGCGAAAAAATGAAGCTGAAGCGCGAACTGGAAGCGGGCTGGTTTCAGTGGATCGAATGCCCCTTGCCGGCCGTGCTTTCGATTCAGTCGGGGATCAACAAGGTGCGTTACGCGACGTTGAAGGGCATCATGGCCGCGAAGAAGAAAGAGATTTTGACGTTCACGCGCGAGGCGCTGGGTGTCGCGATTGCACCGACGCAGAAGATCGAGAAGATTTACGTGCCGACAAAGACAAAGAAGACGGAATATTTAACCGGCACGCCGAAGGATGTGGCGGCGAAGTTGGTGGAGAAGCTCAAGTTTGAAGCGCGGGTGATCTGAAGGCTGAGTAGGACATTTGTTTTCATTCTGTGGCGAACACTTGAGGTTCGCCGAAGAATCTCAGCCGAATCGGCAATCGCAGCGATTGATGTCATCCTGAGCAAAGCGAAGGATCTCAACTGATCAATTGCGGCAGATCGGGGAGAGGCAAATCATGAAAATCTTGGTGGTGACCGAACAGCGGCAAGGCAAGTGGAACAATGCGAGCTTTGAGACACTCGTGGCGGCGCAGCAGATGGCCACGGCGGCTTCCGGCACTGTGAGTGCGACGATAGTCGGCAAGGGCGTGGCTGCATTGGCGGAGGAGCTAGCGGGTAAGAATGTCGCCGAAGTTTTGCTGGTTGAGCATGATCTGCTGGAGAGCTATACGCCAGATGGATATTGCGGGGCGCTAAAGCAGGTGATCGAGGCTGCGAAACCGGACCTGGTGTTATTTCCGCACACCTATCAGGTTCGGGACTTTGCGCCGAAGCTCGCAGCCATGCTGGGTAAGGGCATGGTCGGCGACTGCATCGGCTTTCGGAACGAAGCCGACAAGCTGGTATTCGTGCGGCAGATGTTTCAGGGCAAGACCGCGGCGGATGTGACGTTCACGGGAGCGGCGCCGTGGTTTGCCTCGTTCCAGTCTGGCGCGTTTCGCACGGATTTGTTGGCTGCGCATCCAACCGGAAAGGCGCCCGTGAATGCCGTAAAGGTGGCATTGAAGGCGGAAGACATTCGCACGAAACCACTGGAACTATTCAAGGAAGCGAAGTCGGCAGTGGATCTGACGCAGGCGCCTCTGATTGTGGCGATCGGTCGCGGCATCAAGGCGCCGGAGAATATCGCGCAAGCGGAAGCGTTGGCGAAGGCGCTCGGTGGAGAGATTGCGGCGTCGCGGCCGATTTGCGATGAGGGTTGGCTGCCCATGGAACGGCAGATCGGCAGCTCCGGGCAAACGGTGGCGCCGAAACTGTATCTGGCGCTGGGAATCAGCGGCGCGATTCAACACGTGGTGGGGATGAAGGGCTCGCGGACGATTGTGGCGGTGAACAAAGATCAGAATGCGCCCATCTTCGAGATCGCGGATTACGGGATTGTCGCAGATATCTTCGAGGTGATGCCCGCATTAACGGAGGAACTGCAAAAAGCAAAAGGGTAAGGTCGCTTAGAGACTGGATTGTCGTATAATCGCGGAAGGCCATGAAAATGGAGAACTACAAGACAGTCCTCTACCGACAGGAAAGCGACGGGTGGGTGACGGAAATCCCCGCGATTCCGGGGTGCTATGCGCTTATGGACACGCGAGAGGCCGCTCTTTCCGAATTATCAAGGCTTTCAGATGATTGCGGAAGAAGACCGCGAAAAAGGAAAGTCCTTGCCCGCAGATACGACAGAGATCGTTAATGCCTAGCGTCACGGCACGCGATTTTCAGCGTGTCTGCCATAAACTGGGGTTCATCTTCAAGCGGACGACCGGAAGCCATGAGCGCTGGACTCACTTGGATGGAAGAGCCGTCACTATTCCAATCCACGGTGGACGTGAGATAAGGCCACTTCTCTTTTTAAGATCTTCAGACAAATGGGAATCTCCCTAGAAGAGTTCGAGAGTCTTCGCTAGCAGTGGCTAAGGGGTTCTTGAAGCTTGCTGTGTTGAATTCGAGAAAAACATGAACGTACAACGGGAACAACTGGAAGCGGATGTACTGATTGTAGGGGCAGGCCCGGCGGGACTGAGTTGCGCTCTGCACTTGGCAAATCTCATCAAACAACATAATGCCAGCCGTGTGAAACGGGAGCTTTCGGCGGAAAACATCTACGTACTCGAAAAAGGGCACGAGATCGGCGCGCATCAGCTCTCCGGTGCGATTATGAACTCAAAGGCTCTTGCGGAATTGGTGCCGGGGTTTGAAAAGAACGCCCCGCTGGATACGCCCGTCACGGATTCTGCGGCGCTTATTTTCACGGAGAAATCGTCGTACCGCATACCCATCACCCCCCCGCCTTTCGACAATGCGGGTAATTTTGTTATTTCATTAAGCAAACTGGTGAAATGGATGGGCGGGATGGTCGAAGCCGCAGGTGTAAATCTGTTCAAGGAATTTGGCGGCGCGGAGCTGATTTACGAAGGCGCGGGAATCGCCGGAGTGATTACAGAAGATAAGGGCGTCGACAAAAACGGACAACCAAAAGACAACTACACTCCTGGATATGAATT
>Ga0307471_100000128_pt1 | contig 36569 bp, 32 predicted proteins | sample atmos_gasesAM3C__2_FD_204566 | JGI IMG/M metagenome (GOLD analysis project Ga0307471, IMG submission 204566) | Hardwood forest soil microbial communities from Morgan-Monroe State Forest, Indiana, United States - atmos_gasesAM3C_515 | ecosystem: Environmental > Terrestrial > Soil > Temperate... | reverse complement strand
CTCGTTGTCCGTTTTGTTAGTGGTGAGGTTTTGAAATGTCACAAACAGGGGTCCTGCAACTATCTCACTGTTAGTGAACAGGATCGTTCTTTCACGATTCGGTCTCCCCGCTTGGGGAGTTAGAAGTATGTCAAATCCGCAACCGTTATCCGCCGCCGAAACGACAAACGGCGTGAACGGTGTAATTTGAATGATAGGTTTGCCCTGCGCTGCCGCAAGCAGTGCAAACGCCAGCAGCAACAGTGCGAGAGCGGAAACCACTCTGAACGGTCTCATGGGAGTTCTCCTCTCTTGCGTAAACCCCAGCGTCATCTCCGTGGCTTCCGCTACTTCTGCCCTTCACCTCCGCGCGGTGCTGGACTTTGGGTAGGAACTGCCTCTTTGATGAGACGGGCCGACGCGATAGCAGTTCTAATGGACCAGAACCCTTTCGCCTCGCGGGTGTTGCACTCCCGGGACGAGGATTGCTCTTCGGGGAGGCGACGATTGCCTCAAATGGAAGAGCACACTCCGCCCCTCTCGGGGAAGTGTTGCTTCCGAGAGGTCAATGGCACAGGGTTACTACAATTCGATCACCGTGTCAACGCCGGATGAGTTTTTACACCGGCGCTGACAGCTTGCGTCTGTGTTCGCAATCACCCTTCTTAGAGGAATCAGTTACCCGGCGAACGGTACAGCATTCTTCGAGAGTCGGATACCCCGACTTTTCGCATTCCGAAACGAGCCCGGCGTCCTCGTTTTGCCAAGCCGCACAAGGGGCAGTAGACGCCGTTATACGGTCATGAGAATTCCAGAATCCGTGGTTGAAAGGGTGACAGGCGGTGTTCCATTGTAAAATAACTAACTCTATAGTATACACAGTAACATGCTGACGACTTTTCGCAGGCATCTCAAATCTTGCCCGCACCGCAGTGAAGGGCGTAAGTATCGCCGGTTCCGCTACCTCATCTGGGTGGGCGGATTCCTTGGGGGCCAAGAAATTCGCAAGTCGTTCAGCTTGGCGGATTGGCACACGGCGCAGGAAACTGGACGAGAATGGGAAGCCGAGGAGCACCATACATCCTATTCCGAGCCGAAAACACTCATCGATGCATGGAAGGAGTTTCTGGCCGACTTAGAGGCTCGAAAGCTCCACGATTCGACCATCCGCAAATATGTTCCGTTGAATCGTCAGATGGAAGATTACGCCAATCAAGTTGGGTTTCGTTTCCTTGCCGAGTTTGATTTGTCGGCAGCGAGTCAATCCCGTTCGACATAGAAGGATGGTCAGCGTTATCAGAAAATCCCGCTAGCGACCTGAGAGCTCCGAAAGTTACGCTTTGTCCGACCCTGCCTTATTCCCACGAGGAAATGATGCGGATTCTGCTGCAGTTGACCAGTATAAGGAGGCGGTGCCGAGTCATGGGAAAGGGAACGCTCGGCGCATCCGTGGACTCGTCCTCCTCCTGCGATACAGCGGAATGCGAATCGGCGATGCTGTCAGCCTCAGCACAGAGCAACTGAAGGACAACCGGCTGTTCTTGTAAACCCAGAAGCCGGGTGTATCCGTCAACGTAGTACTGCCTGAATTTGTGGTGAAGGTCCTTGAGACGACACCGAGCGCTGTGCGTAGTTGGCAGACCAGGTTGCGCAGACTTTTCAAACTCGCAAAATTGTCGGACGGCCACCCGCATCGCTTTCGTGACACGTTTGCAGTCGAATTGCTCTTGGCAGGCGTGCCTATCGAACGTGTTTCAATCCTCTTGGGACACCAGAGCGTGAGAATCACAAAGGGACATTACGCACCATGGGTGCGCTCACGGCAAGAGCAACTCGAAGAAGTGGACTTGACCAAGACTTAGAACAACGACCCACTTATTGCTTTCGAAACGAAGGATACACGCGTGAGGTACATGGTAAGCCAGAACGCACTAACTGATGCCTATTCAACAAGAAAGACTGGTGCCCGGGGTGGGAGTCGAACCCACATGAGGAAAAATCCCCGGAGGATTTTAAGTCCTCAGCGTCTGCCATTCCGCCACCCGGGCAACTGGCACTACAAAATTAGCGAATCGAAAGATTAAGTGCAACATCACCACTAGAGTCACCGGCCCCTCAAAGAGTTCAGTGTCGGTAGTAGAGTTGGTTGCGTAGATTGATATCACCCCCTGGAAGAAACGGCCGGGCGATGATGCCGCTCATGTTTCGTATCGGCATTCTTGTCCCGCAATGGTGGGAGAATCTGTTTCGTTTTGGTCGGTCTGTGTCTTAAGCCCAACTAAATCCTTTGTCCTCAGCGCCCAGCCTGTGGTGAAGCGCATGCAAGACATCCGAACTGACTCGTAAGAGTCTGCGTGATGTCTGATGATTTTGTCCAAAGTCATTTCGATCTTGATTGTACGTTCGTGTCTATCTCCATCGGCACCGGCCCAGCAAGACTTCCTAATCTATTGCCATTGGTGCTTCCTTCCAGGGTTGTACATGCCCCGGACTTCAGCAAAACCGTCGTCCCTATCACGGAGTTGAAATTGCACGACCTCGGAATAGAAGGGTGGCGCATCGCCCGGATATTCCGATTGCCTGCCCGCCTGTTGCCGAACGTACAAGTGCACATTATAATCTGGCCTTCCAAGCGACTCGGGCGGTGACCCATGCCGCGATCGTTCACACGCCGGCTTTTTCTGTTCTACGCAGGATGGGCGCTCCTGCAAGTTCCAGCCTTTTTTTCGCAAGTACCGAAAACTCCGACGCCACAAAAAGGCCCGGGGATTCCTGACGGCGGTACGCGCGAGGTTCTCGTAAGTATTTTCATTCCGTCTTTGCCAGGTGCCCCTTTTACAGCCACCGTGAATACCGAGTGGATCCGGGCGTTGCCGGATGGCACGAGGATTACACTCAAGAACCACCGACTGATCGCGCGAGATAAGAGCGGCCGCATCTTTCAGGAACGCAGACTTCTGGTGCCGGAGGACAGCAAGCAGGAGTCGATCGTGACGCAGATAGAAATCAGCGATCCTGTGTTACACGAGCAGTACATTTGCGTGCCGCGAGAGTCGGTTTGCCAATGGGAAGGTTTTCACCCGGTCGAGTACCGATTGGGCGCGATGGACAGGACGGCGGCGAACTCGTCCGGGCCACCTAATCAGGAATCCTTGGGAACACAATCGATTGCGGGATTGAAACCGTCGGTGCAGGGGACATAACGGTGATTCCGACAGGAGCAATTGGCAACGACAGCCCCATCCTTTCCAGAAGGGAGTTTTGGTATTCGCGTCAGCTTGGCCTGAATCTTCTCAGCATCCGCGAAGATCCGCGATTCGGCACGCAAAAACTTGAACTCTCCGACGTTGTGCTGGGCGAGCCAGATGCGAAACTGTTTACGACGCCCGAAGGCTCTGAGATCCTGGACCTAAGGGCACCCAAGCAGGTTGCGGCTCCAGGAACTGCTCCCCACAAGTGCTTCTCAGGCGCAGCGCGTGACGGCGTGAGCTTAGGCTTGACGCCCATTGTTGTTAACGTTGGCTGAGCAAAGAGTGGCTGCGAGGATTCGGATTGAGAGCAAGCCGCTAGCCCAGCTACTTGTCCATTGCCACGTAAATGTTGCGAGTGCTAGGCTGCGGGGGGGAGCTACCATGAAACCTCTTCCAGTTCGATTTATGCTCGTGACCTTGCTTGCTGGCATAGCGGCTACTTCCGCTCTCGCGACGCAAGGCCCCAGGGGGGTGGGCGGAGACATAAAACCAGAAAAAGCCACACGGGCGAAAGACGCGAAACCGCCTAAGCCAACTCCCATTTACAGTGTGCCCAAGTCTGCGTCGTGGTGGTCCGGCGGAGGCCCAGGTCCGGACGGTGCCGGAGTAAAATAAACGGCAGCAGGCCAATTACAGAACCTCGGTTTACTGTTTGGCTTGAAAAATTTTGTTTGTGAAAAATAAAAACCCCGGAAATTGTAATTGCACAGAGCAGATGTCGGCCGTAGCCTGAAACTACCCAGTACTGACCGAGCTATGCTTTTTCAGAGCTTCCTCTCCGGTCGGCAGACTTGCCCCGGGCAAGCGTGGCGGCCAGTTTTGCAGTACAATTCCGACGACATTTTTGCAGGTGGCGCATCTAACGCTTGAATTCCTTGTGCGGGTGTCCCTGGCCCGCAATGGAGACCTTGTGAGCCAGCAGGACCTCGATCAACTCTGCATCAACACCATCCGAACCCTCTCGATGGACGCCGTGCAGCAAGCCAATTCCGGGCATCCGGGCGCACCCATGGGCTTGGCTCCCATGGTGTTCGAGCTTTGGCACAATTTCCTGCAGTACGACCCGGCCGCGCCGTGGTGGCCCAACCGCGACCGTTTCGTCCTGTCCGCAGGACACGCTTCCATGCTGCTGTACTCCACGCTGCATCTGGCGGGCGTTCGAGCCGTCAATGCAAAAGGTGAAGTGCAAAAGGAACTTTCCGTTTCGATGGAGGAGATCAAGCGCTTCCGTCAGCTCGACAGCCGAACACCCGGCCATCCAGAGTCCCATCTCACCACCGGCGTGGAAACCACCACCGGCCCGCTGGGCCAGGGAGTGGGCAACAGCGTCGGCATGGCCATTGCCGGCAAGTGGCTGGCGGCAAATTTCAATCGCCCAGGCTTCGAATTGTTCAGTTTTCGGGTTTACGCTGTCTGCGGTGACGGTGACATCATGGAAGGCGTCGCTGGCGAAGCCGCTTCGCTCGCCGGACATCTGAAGCTTTCCAATCTCTGTTGGATTTATGACAACAACCGCGTGACGTTGGACGGGCCCGCGAGCTGGTCGTTTAATGAAGACGTGATGACGCGCTTTGTGGGCTACGGTTGGAATGTCACGCGAGTTTCGGACGCCAACGACCTGGGGATGCTCGCGCGAGCATACGAATTCGCAATGAAAACGACGAACCGGCCGACGCTGATCGTTGTCGATTCGCACATTGGCTACGGCTCCCCGCACAAACAAGATTCTTATGAAGCCCATGGCGAGCCGCTCGGGGAAGCTGAAATCAAGCTCGTGAAGAAGAACTACGGCTGGCCGGAGGATGCGAAGTTCCTTGTGCCTGAGGGGGTGTACGAGCATTTCCAGTCCGGCGTCGGAACGCGCGGCGCGAAAGCCCGCGCGGAGTGGAACAAGCTCTTCGCCGATTACTCTGCAAAATTCCCGGAATTGGCAAATCGCTTGAAGAAAATGCAAAGGCGGGAACTGCCCGAGGGCTGGGACAAGAATCTCCCCACTTTCCCGGCCGATCCCAAGGGTATGGCCACGCGCGAGAGCTCCGGCAGAGTCCTGAATGCCCTGGCGCAAAATATACCGTGGCTCCTCGGTGGCTCCGCGGACCTGGCCAAGTCCAACAAGACGAATCTGGTGTTCGAAGGGGCAGGAGATTTCTTTCCCGATGAGTTTGCCGGACGGAACATCCACTTCGGCGTCCGCGAACATGGCATGGGCGCGGCCGTCAACGGCATGACGTTGAGTGGAGTGCGCGCTTTCTCGGCAACTTTCTTTAATTTCAGCGACTACATGCGTGCCAGCATGCGCCTGGCGGCTCTGATGGAAATCCCTGTGATCTTCATTTTCACGCATGATTCCATCGGCGTGGGCGAAGATGGCCCGACGCATCAGCCCGTCGAGCAACTCGCTTCGCTGCGGGCCATGCCGAACATGATGGTGCTGCGTCCCGGCGACGCCAACGAAGTGACAGAAGCCTACAAGGTGATCGTCCAACACACTCACGGCCCTTGCACTCTGGTGCTGAGCCGGCAGGCGATTCCCACTCTGGACCGCACGAAATTCTCGCCGGCCTCTGGCCTTGCAAGAGGCGCGTACGTGCTCGCCGATGCGGAAGGTGGCAAGCCCGAAGTAATCCTGATGGGGAGCGGCACGGAAATCCAATGGTGCGTTGCCGCCTATGAAAAACTCAAGGGCGAAGGAATCAAGGCGCGGGTAGTCAGCATGCCCTGTTGGGAGCTCTTTGAAAAGCAGGATGCCGAGTACAAGGAAAGCGTCCTACCATCGAGCGTTACGGCGCGGGTCTCGGTGGAGATGGCGTCCACTTTTGGGTGGGAGCGTTACGTCGGCCTGAAGGGGAAGATTATCGGCATGCGCAGCTTCGGGGCGTCCGCGCCACTGAAGGATTTGTTGAAGAGATTTGGCTTCAACACCGAGACGGTCGTGGCGGCTGCAAAGCAGGTGCTTGGAAGGTAATTGGCTATGAAGGTAGTCGTCGGCTCCGATCACGCGGGCTTCGCGCTGAAAAATCAAATGGCGGAGTTATTGCGTTCGTTGGGACATCAGGTGCTGGACATAGGTGCGTTCGACGAGCGGCCCTCGGATTATCCGGATTTTGCCGAAGCGCTGGGCCACGCGGTGCTGGATGGCCGGGCCGAGCGAGGCGTGCTGATCTGCGGTAGCGGTGTCGGGGCCAGCGTGGCCGCCAATAAATTGGTGGGCATTCGGGCAGGCATGTGTCACGACACGTATTCAGCCCACCAGGGCGTGGAGCACGACAATATCAATGTGCTGGTGTTGGGCTCGCGTGTCATCGGGGTGAAACTGGCGGAAGAACTTGTGAAGGCGTTTCTCACGGCTACTTTTACGCAAGAGGAGCGCCATGTGCGGCGGCTGGCAAAAGTTAAAGCCTTGGAACAAAAGATGTTAAAAAGCTGAAATCTTGAGCCTCACCGGCCCGCCGCGGCGTACAATCTAAGTTTGTGGACCTCTAGAGAGTAAAGGAGAAGCATTATGACCACCTCAGCGACCATTCCAAACATTGCGGGCAAGAATCCACTGAAAGGCTTACTGGACTACCGTCAATCTCCCTGGATGGACTACATCCGCAGAGACCTGCTCACTGGCGGCGGGCTGCAAAAGATGATTGAGGAGGACGGTCTCCGCGGTCAAACGTCCAATCCTTCGATATTCGAAAAGTCCATCACCGGCAGCACGCTGTACTCCGACATCTTGAATTCGCCGGAGGCCAAGTCGCTTGACGCCAAGGGCCTGTACGAGAAAATTGCCATCCGGGACGTGCAAGATGCTTGCGACATCTTCAACCCCGTCTACCGGGAGACCAAGAAACGCGATGGATACGTCAGTTTGGAGGTTTCGCCCTATCTTGCGAATGACACCAGGGGAACCCTTGAAGAAGCGCGCCGCCTGTGGAACGCTGTGGGCCGCGAGAACTTGATGATCAAGGTTCCCGCAACGCCTGAGGGAATCCCCGCGATCCGCCAACTGCTCGAAGAGGGCCTCAACATCAACATCACGCTGCTATTCGCGCAATCCGCCTATGAACAAGTAGCAGAAGCTTACATTGCGGCTCTTGAGGCGCGAGCGGCCAAGGGTTTGGATGTGAGCCACATCGCCAGCGTCGCCAGTTTCTTCGTCAGCCGCATCGATACGCTAGTGGATTCTAAAGTTGACGAGCTCGAAAAGACCGCGAGCGAGCCCGCGAAAGCTCTGCTGGAAAGTGTTCGAGGAAAAATTGCCATCGCCAACGCCAAGCTGACTTACCGGAAGTATCAGGAACTGTTTGCCGGCCCCCGCTGGAAAACTCTTAGCAGCAAAGGCGCGCAGACACAGCGGCTCCTCTGGGCCAGCACGAGCACGAAGAATCCCAGATATCGGGACGTCCTGTATGTGGAAGAGTTGATCGGCGCGGATACCGTTGACACGATCCCACCCGCAACGTTCGACGCTTTTCGCGATCATGGTAGGCTCCGCAATAGCCTTACCGAAGACGTTCCCGGCGGCGCAAAGACTATGGACAATCTCGCCAAAGCCGGCATTTCGATGAAAGAAGTTACAGACAAGCTGCTTGCCGACGGCGTGAGATTGTTTGCTGACGCCTTCCGGCAATTGCTGGACGCTACCGGCAAGAGCGCCGGCGTCCGCGCTTGACCGGCAAACAAGGTTATTGCAGGACGAATCCCTCGCCAAGGAGAGCGAGCTGGGACAACACAGAATGAGCACGAATCACGAGGATATCTCTTCAGTGGCCGCTCCTTGCGTAATGGTGATCTTCGGCGCCACCGGAGATCTGACCAAACGCAAACTCATCCCCGCGCTTCTGAATCTTGCTCAAGAAAATGTACTGTCGAAACAGTTCGCCATTGTGGGATTCGCCGGGAATGACCTCGCCACGGACTCTCTGCGCCAGACATTGAGTGAAGAGATCCCGCGTTTTGCGCCGGACCCCATTGACCTCAAGATGTGGGAGTGGCTCGCCCAGCGCATTTACTACGTGAAAGGCGATTTTGCCGATCCGCAAGCCTACCAGCGCCTGAAACAGCAGATTGCCGAGGCCGACAAGATCCATAACACGGGCGGCAACAAGTTCTTCTATCTCGCCGTGGCTCCCCGGTTCTTTGCGCCCATCGTTCAGCAACTCGGCGCCGCCGGACTGACCAAGGAAGAAGAGGGAAGATGGACGCGGGTCATAATCGAGAAACCCTTCGGCCACGACCTGGAATCGGCACGCCATCTCAACTGTGAATTAAAGAAGGTCTTGTCGGAACGGCAGATCTACAGGATCGACCATTACTTGGGAAAAGAGACCGTCCAGAACGTCATGGTCTTTCGGTTTACGAACAACATTATCGAACCGCTCTGGAATCGCAATTACGTCGACCACGTGCAGATCACGGCCGCGGAAACGGTCGGCGTCGAACATCGCGGCGGCTTCTACGAAACCGCCGGCGCTTTGCGCGACATGGTGCCGAACCATCTGTTCCAGCTCCTCACCATGACCGCGATGGAGCCCCCCATCTCGTTCGATGCCGATGAGGTTCGCAATAAACAAGCAGAAGTGCTTCACGCCATTCAGCCGCTGAACCCCGAGGACGTTCTGAAGAACATGGTGCGCGGCCAATACGGCGAGGGCATCATCGATGGCGAGCGCGTGCCGGGTTATCGGAGCGAGCCCGACGTTGCGCGCGATTCCAATACGGAAACCTTTGTCGCGCTGAAGTTGCAAATCGACAATTGGCGGTGGGCGGGCGTACCTTTCTACCTCCGCACCGGCAAGCGCCTGGCGATGCGCGCCACCGAAATCGTGATTCAATTCCGGCGCACTCCTTTCGTTCTTTTCCGCAATACGGCCGTAAAGAATATCGAAACGAACCGCCTCGTCATTCACATCCAGCCCGATGAGGGCATCTCTTTGAGCTTCGGGGCAAAAGTTCCCGGTTCCGTCATGCGGCTGGGTCTCGTCAACATGGATTTTGATTACAAATCATATTTCGGCGTGGAGCACGGGACAGGCTACGAGCGGCTTCTGCGGGACTGCATGGCCGGCGACGCCACACTGTTTCAGCGCGCGGACATGGTCGAAGCCGGATGGACGGTTATCCAACCGATCCTGGATGTCTGGCGCGCTCTGCCCGCGCGTGGATTCCCCAATTATGCCGCCGGTTCCTGGGGACCTGTGGAGACTGAGGAGTTGCTTGAGCGGGATGGCCGCTCGTGGCGGCGCATTGGTGAAGAGGACATTGATCCGCGTGGCCGCATCGCGACCGCGGCACAGCAGAGCAGCGCAGGGAGAATATAATGCTTCGGCGAACCTCTTGGGCACCACACCTTTCGGCTGAAAACACCGTCCGGATACCTCCCGTGGAAGGCATGCGTACACCAGGCCATAAGCCCGCACTGGATTCGGGCCTACCTCTTCCCGCATACTTTGAAGTGAAAGTTAGTACGCACCATCCTGCGAGCAGACGCTGCCCGGCCAGCACGAATTTCACCGCTCCCGCTCTTTTTGGGCAACAAAGATATTTCTGGATCATTTGAGGAGAGAACCATGGCAACTGCAAGTCTCAGCACCGTAGAACAACTCTTGGGCGCGAAAGCGGAATCCCTTCTGGGCTTCAAGTCTCCCAAGATTTCCAAGGAACTTCTGCATCTCCCCGGACCTGATTTCATTGATCGGGTCTACGCGGCTTCCGACCGCAATCTTCGGGTGCTTAACAACCTTCATCGCCTCTTCAACAGCGGCCGCCTCAGCGGCACCGGTTATGTATCAATCCTGCCTGTCGATCAGGGCATCGAACATTCGGGCGGCGCCAGTTTCGCAAAGAATCCCGCTTATTTCGATGGCGAGAATATCGTCAAGCTGGCCATCGAAGGCAATTGCAATGCCGTCGCCTCCACCTTTGGGGTGCTTGGCTCCGTGGCCCGAAAGTATGCGCACCGCATCCCGTTCATCGTAAAAATCAACCACAACGAATTGCTCACTTATCCGAATCAGTTCAACCAGATTCTTTTCGGCACCGTCCGGGAAGCCTTCGACATGGGCGCCGCGGCGGTTGGGGCAACCATTTATTTTGGGTCGGAGCAAAGCGATCGCCAGATCATTGAAATCAGCCGGGCCTTTGCCGAAGCTCACGAACTCGGAATGGCTACCGTCCTGTGGTGCTATCTCCGGAACAGCGCCTTCAAAAAAGATAAGGACTACCATGTCTCCGCCGACCTCACCGGCCAAGCCAATCACCTGGGCGTCACCATTCAGGCGGACATCATCAAACAGAAATTGCCGGAGAATAATGGCGGGTATCAAGCGCTGAACATGAGCGATTCCAGCTACGGCAAGTTCGACAAGCGCATCTACACGGATCTGTGCAGCGATCACCCCATCGACCTCACGCGCTACCAGGTCGCTAACTGCTATATGGGCCGCGCGGGCCTAATCAACAGCGGCGGCGCTTCTGGCGCCAACGACTTTGAGGATGCCGTGACTACGGCGGTCATCAATAAGCGCGCCGGCGGCACCGGACTCATCAGCGGCCGCAAAGCGTTCCAGCGGCCGATGGCCGAGGGTGTGAAACTACTCCATGCGATTCAGGACGTTTACCTCAGTAAGGAAGTTACGGTCGCCTGAAGCGAATCTACGTCCCCAGCTTCAAATAAAAGGCCGGCTCCAAAGGAAAGGGGCCGGCCTTTTCTTTGGCAACGGCTCGGTGCGCCCCAATGCGATTCCCCGCCGAGCTACTCTCGTTTGACCTACAATGAAGAAGTTGAGTCATGCCTGAAATTTCGCGATTGTTTCAAGCCATCGTAGGGCCGGCGATCTTCGTATCCGCTTCCGGACTGCTGTTATTGTCGTTGAATGTCCGCCTGATGGGCATGGTCAGCCGCCTCCGCCAATATCTTCACAACAAACACACAGCCGCGAAGGAGGGCCGTTTAGTGGAGGCCGACGCCTACGCCGCCCAGATTGCTTCCATCGAAAACCGTGCGGAATTGATCCGCAGAGCCTTCCTGTTCACTCTTGTTTGCGTCGCAGGAACGGTGACTGCCTGCCTCCTGCTGGGCTTGGGGCTTTACTGGCAAATGGCGGAAATCCTGGCAGCTATTATCTTCGTCATTTCCATCCTCAGCCTGCTGGTCGGCACAATTTATTATTTGCTCGAAGTTCGTGTCGCTCTCCGTTCCGTCCGAGAAGAGGAAGCGGACTCGCGCTTCATGGATCTTGGTGACAATGCGTCCGCGGTGGCAGAGAGAAGAACCACGTCTGCCTTGTAGTTACGAAATCCGCCGGAACTTCATTATTGAAAAAATTGCTGCAAGTCATTTGAATTTCCGGGCCTATGCCCGACCGTGCACAAAAGCGCAAAAATCCAATTCCATCGTGGCGCATCGCATTTCTACCCGGTAACATAGAATTGTTGTCGGAAGGAGAAATATTCGCATGAGTACGACGAGGGCAAGTTCCTTGGCTACCGTGAAGAAGCCGCGTGCCACGAAAGCGCAACCCGCTTCGCAACCCACCCAGGAAGATATCGCTCTGCGCGCTTATCACATTTATCTGGAGCGCGGCGGTGCGCCGGGCAATCCTTTTGAGGATTGGACACGCGCGGAAAGCGAACTGGTCGGCGGGAAGAAGAAGCCCGGCCGGAAGGCTTCGCAGAAAACGGTTGCCGCGTAATTTGGAATTACGCCCTGGCCAATGTTGCGTCCCGCGCCGCTTCTAACAGCTGCCTCGCGTTTGCCCGGATATCGCCGCTGCCAAATACGGCGTTGCCTGCTACCAAGAGTTCCGCACCCGCTTTCACCACGTCGCCGACGGTTTCCAGATCCACACCGCCGTCCACCTCGATACGGAAATCCAGCTTGCGTTCCGCGCGCATGCGGACCAGGGCGGCAATTTTGTTCAAGGAATTGGGAATGAACTTTTGCCCGCCAAAACCGGGATTTACGCTCATCACCAGCACGTGATGCACAAGGTCCAGAACTTCGGTCAAAGTCTCGACGGGCGTAGCGGGATTGATGACCACGCCCGGCTTGCATCCATGCGACGCAATCAGGTGCAGCGTGCGGTCCAGGTGCACGCAGGCTTCCTGGTGTACCGAAATCCAGTCCGCCCCCGCGGCCGCAAATTCCGGAATGAACAAATCCGGATTCTCAATCATCAAGTGACAATCCAGCGCCACTTTGACCGCTTTCCGCAAGGATCTTACAACCGGCGGGCCCAGGGTAATGTTTGGCACGAAGTGCCCGTCCATGACATCAACATGGATTACCGTGCCTCCACCCTCAATCGCCGCCTGCGCATCGGCACCCAATTGCGCGAAGTTGGAAGAGAGTATCGACGGCAAAAGTTCAATTTTCGTCACGAGGCTATTCCCGCTCCTTCCCCAGAGACTGGATTATACGATGGACGCGCCGTAGTTGCGTGGATGCTTTCATTCCAGATCCACGCTCTTCCAAGGGACCGTGCGCTGGTTCTGATTACTCTCGCGAGCAAGTTCCAACGCCACCATCACTTCGATGGCTTGCTGTGGTGTCACTAGGAGCGCTGCTTTCCCCAGCAAAACGTCGCGCACATTGGCGTAAAACTCCCGCCAGTCTCCGCGCGACGGAATTTTCCTACTCCTCGTCTGCCCCTCCTCGATCAGAGTCAGTTCTCCCCAATTCTCTTCCTTCTCCAAGTTCCACGAATCGACCGGCAGGCTGTGTCCGAGCCGCAGCGTAAGCTCAAGCGGGTCAAAGGTAGTTTTCACGAAGCTGCCCTTCGTGCCGTGCAAAATGAATCGAGGACGCGGTACCGCGGCCAGCATGGTGGCCCCCAACTGGGCACGCAGACCTCCAGGATAGTGCAGACTGATGTCGAATGCGTCGTCGGTTACGAACCCCTCGCGTTCGATGCGCACGTCAGCCGCAATCGACTGCGGCCGGCCGAACAGAGTCATGGCGTGGTCCAATAAATGCGGCGCGAGATCAAACAGCACGCCGCTGCCCGGCTCGGCCTTTTCCCGCCAGGCATTCGGCTTGGAAGTCGGGCGGTAACGATCGTAATGCGCCTCGAATCTGACGATCCGTCCCAATTCGCGATCCGCCACAATTTTCCGAATTGCCTGAAAATCCGGATCGAAGCGGCGGTTGTGGTAAACGGTCAAGATCAGCCCGCGCTTCCTCGCAACTCGTATCAACTCCAGCGTTTCCGCAACAGTTGTGGTGAAAGGCTTGTCCACAACAACGTTCCGCCCGGCTTCCAGGCATCGTAAAGCCAGCGGATAGTGGGTCTGGTTTGGGGTCACGATCGCTACCAATCGGATGGTCTCGATGGCGAGGAGTTCATCCACAGAGCGCACAATCCGCGCGCGCGGATAGGTCTTGGCGGCTTCGTCGCCAGAGCGTTGCAAAATCGCGGCCAGCCGCAGCCCAGAGACCGCGCTGATCACCGGTGCGTGGAAGCACCGTGCGCCCAATCCGAACCCGATCAGCCCCACATCAATCATGCGTTCTGCTCCGCAGCCAGAATTCGCTGGAAGGCGACCGCAGTTTATCACCGACCCGCATTCTATTTCCCCAAAACAGGGTGGCCGAGTTTGTTCGAATTTGCGAGGCGTTATATTCTTCTCGCGTGGACAAGACCCCTGGCACTCAAAAAGGCCCAACGCGTGGCCTCTACCTGGGCCTGATTGTTACGATTCTCGCTGTTCTCGCTTATGCCGGGTACATTACCAGGCAATTTTCGGGGCTTCGCAAACTGCAAAGCGAAATGGTCGATCGCAACCGCAAGGACTCCCTGCAACTGCTGCGGATTCAAAATGACTTGAACTCGCTGGGACTGGCCATGCGCGACATGCTGGACGCCGGCGAACCCTATCCACTCATCGCCTGGACGTCGCAATTCGAGCGCATCCGAAACGACCTGGACGTCGCCCTCCAAGAAGAAGAGGCTCTCGCCGAGGCGGCTCGGACAAGTGACCAGCGCCGCTTTCTCGCGCAATCCTTGTCGCAATTTTGGAATTCCAGCGACCGCATGTTCACGCTGGCGCAGGGCGGCAACGAAGAGGCCGCGCGCGAGCAGATTCGTGACACGTTGCAGCCGCGCCAGGCGGCGCTGAGCTCGGCAGTTTCGCGCCTGCTGGTCCAAAACAATGAGGGTGAGGAACTTGAGGCTGCTCGCATTGCGGAAATTTACGACCGCGTGCAACGCCAACTGTATTTTTTCCTTGCGGGCATCCTGCTGGCCATCGTGGTCACAAGCCTTTACCTCATCCGTGCCAATCGGCGGATCTTCGCTCACGTCGCCGAACTTTCCTCCCAACGCAGCGAACTGGCGCAGAAGCTCATCTCCACGCAGGAATCCACCCTGCGGCATATCTCCCGCGAACTCCACGATGAATTTGGCCAGGTGCTCACCGCCATCGGCTCGATGCTTCGCCGTGCCGATAAGCATGTGCCGGGAAATTCGCCGCTGCGCAGGGATCTGCTGGAGGTTCAGGAGATCGCGCAATCCACTTTGAACAGCATTCGGAGTCTCTCACAAGCGTTACACCCGGTACTTCTCGAGGAAGCAGGGCTGCTGAGCACATTAGACTGGTATGTGCCGACGGTGGAAAGGCAGACGGGGCTTGTGCTCCACTACGAGAAGTCCGGCGAACCGTTCGCTGTCGAAACGGGAGCCGGGGTGCAGATCTACCGCGTGCTCCAGGAAGCGTTGAACAACGTGAGCCGCCATTCCGGGGCCAAGGAGGCGTGGATCCGCCTGCGATTTCCAGCAGCCGCTCTGGAACTCGAAGTGGAAGACCACGGCAAAGGGTTTGCCCCTCCGGAAGGCCAAACAGGAATTGGGCTGGTCGCGATGCGGGAGCGCGCCGAAATTCTCGGGGGAACCGTGCGCGTTTCCCCGCTTGCCAATGGCGGAACGCTGATGCAATTGAAGATTCCGCGTGAGAGAGTAGAAGCACATGGGGAATAGGGTAACGGTTCTGCTGGTGGACGATCACGCACTCGTGCGGCGCGGCTTCCGGCGCATGCTGGAAGACGAGCCGACCTTTGACGTTGTAGGCGAGGCGAGCGACGGACTCGAAGCCGTAAAACGGGCGGGAGAACTGCGCCCCGATGTCATCGTGATGGACTGTGCGCTGCCACAGATCAATGGCATCGAAGCCTCGCGCCGCATCCTGGAGAAGCTGCCGGATACCGCCATTCTGATGTTGAGCATGCATTCTGAAGACACGCTGGTACGGCAGGCGTTGGCGGCGGGCGCGCGCGGTTACATTTTGAAAAATGCTATGGACCTGGATTTGGTGAGCGCAGTCAAGAAGGTCGCCGAAGGAAAAACAGTTCTGGATCCACAGATCACGCGCAGTGGCACATTGAAAGGCGAGCACGATACCGGGTTGACACCCCGGGAATTGGAAATTCTGCAACACATCGTGGCCGGAAAATCGAACAAAGAAATTGCCTCAGAATTGAATCTCAGCGTCAATACTGTTTCCGTGCACCGCGCGAATATCATGGACGCGCTAGGGATGCACAAAACGGCGGAGTTGGTGGTCTATGCGATCCGCAACGGGCTGGTAAACCTTCCGTGAATCGCCGCAATTTCCTGGAAACTACGATTGGTGCGGGACTGGCCTTGGCTGCATTTCCTTCGCGGCTCGCTGCGGAGTCGCCTGGATTTCGCTTGGTGGACGTAACCGGAAGCGCGGGAATCCAGTTCGAGCAGAACAGCGGGGCCTATGGAGGCAAACTGCTTCCGGAAACACTGGGCTGCGGCTGCGCATTTCTTGATTATGACGCTGACGGCTGGCAAGACATTCTCCTGATGAATGGCATGGACTGGCCGGACCACAAACGCCAACGAACCACCATGAAGCTTTACCACAACAACCGCAATGGCACGTTCACCGACGTGACCAAGGCCGCAGGTCTCGATATCGAACTCTACGGCATGGGTGTCGCGGTCGGCGACTACAACAATGATGGATTTCCGGACATCTTCATCACTTGCGTGGGGCAGAGCCGGCTCTTCCGCAATACGGGAAAAGGCGCGTTCGTCGACGTGACGAAAGCCAGCGGCTTGCTCGGCAAGCAAGGACTGAGCACTTCTGCCGTGTGGTTCGATTACGACCGCGATGGCCATCTCGATCTGTTTGTCTGCAATTACGTGCACTGGTCCGCGGACCACGATGTCTTCTGCAGTCTCGATGGAAAGTACAAATCCTACTGCACGCCGGAAGCTTACCGCGGCGACACCTGCTGGCTGTTTCACAATCGAGGCAACGGCACGTTCGAGGATGTCACCGCCTCCAGCGGCATATTCGACAGCAGTTCGAAATCGCTGGGCGTCGCGATGTTGGATTATGACCAGGACGGGTGGCCTGACCTGCTGGTCGCCAATGACACGCAGCCCAACAAACTGTATCGCAACCTGCGCAACGGAAAATTCCGGGATGTCGCGGTGGAAGCGGGGCTGGCCTTCAGCTCAGAAGGGAAAGCGCGGGCAGGAATGGGAGTGGACACGGCGGACTTCGACAATTCCGGGAAACCCGGCATCGTCATCACCAATTTCGACAATGAAATGATTGGACTGTATCGGGCGAGCGGCAAAGGATACGACGACGTGGCCATGCAAACCGGCCTGGGCGCCGCCTCCAAAAACACACTTGGTTTTGGATGCGTTTTCTTTGATGCCAACCTTGACGGCCTGCTGGACATCGCCGTCGCGAATGGCCACATCGATGAAACGGTTCGCAACATTCGCGGCAACGTCGGCTATGCGCAGCCTCCGCAATTGTTCTTGAACCAAGGTCAGGGTAAGTTTCGCGATATTGCCTCAGAAGTGGGGGCCAGTTTTGATCAGGCGAAGGTGGGGCGCGGTTTAGCCGTGGGAGACTTTGATCGCGATGGCGATCTGGATCTCCTGATGACCACCAATCATGGGCCAGCCTTCCTCTATCGCAACGAACAGTTGGCCGGAAACCGCAGCATCCGTTTCCACCTGGTCGGGACGAAATCCAACCGCAGCGCCATCGGCGCCACCGTTCGCATCTTCAGCAACGGCCAAATCCAATCCCGCATGGTTCGCTCTGGCTCTAGCTATCTGTCCCAATCGGAGTTCCCCGTGACTTTTGGCGTCGGCAGACAAGATCAAATCGAGCGCGTGGTCATCGACTGGCCGAGCGGTGAGAGCCAGGAACACCTGCGGTTACAATCGGGGAAATTCTACCAAGTAATTGAAACTAAGGGAATTACAGAGAATTCCCTGCGCTAATGCTTTCACAGTATTGTCAACCTTTCGGCGCTGTCTTATAAACGTAACAACTTTGTAGTCGCTTCCAATTAGGCATTACCTTCGCCGACATCGGAAGCACCCCAACAAACTTAGCGGCCGGAGAAACGACCTCCGGCCGCCTTTCTAATTGGGGGTGAAAACGTCGAGCGAAAAGTATGGACTGGGGGAATGGGAATGAAACGCTGGCGCTCCCTAAGCGTTTTTGCCCTCGCCGTCACCGCGATTTACCTCTACGCGCTTCCTTCCGCAACACTTTTTTATGCTGGCGCCGTTGTTCTCCACGCAGGCGTGGGGGTGCTGGCCACGCTAACTGTACTCGCCCTTTTCTTCCAAAGCTGGCGCAAAGAGCTGATGCTCGCGCGAATCGGGTGGATCTTCTTTGCGGCCGGCGCAACTCTGGGAATTGTGCTGATTCGCGTGGGAACGCCCCACCGATTGAAAGCATGGCTTTACGCTCACATCGCCCTTTGCACGTTCGGAGTGCTCTTGCTTGCCGGGTCCTGGATGAGAGAGCGCGATTGGCTTGGCGCGAACTCCTTGAAGCAAGCTGCGGCCTTCACCGCCATTCTATTGGTCACCGCCGGAATCGCCGCGGGCTCCTGGTACACCCGGAACGTCTCTTGGAAGAATCGTTACCGCGTGAGCAATCCACCGATCGCTCCAACATCCATGGAACACGAGGGCGATGGGCCGCACGGCAAGTTTTTCCCGAGTTCCGCGCAAACGACGGATGGCAAGTACATTCCGTCGGAGTATTTTTTGAAATCGCAAGCATGCCAGCGGTGCCACGCAGACATTTACAAGCAATGGGAAAGCTCGATGCACCACTTCTCCTCTTTCAATAATCAGTGGTATCGCAAGAGCATCGAGTACATGCAGGAAGTGGACGGCGTACAGCCATCCAAATGGTGTGCCGGCTGTCATGATCCCGCACTGCTCTTCAGCGGTATGTTTGACCAGCCAATCAAGCAAAACGTCAACAAGCCGGAAGCCAGAGCAGGTTTGAGCTGCATGATGTGCCACAGCATCGTGCAGGTGAAGAGCACCATGGGCCAGGGAGATTTTACGCTGGAATACCCGACACTCCATGAACTTGCGGCTAGCGAAAATCCCGTGATTCGCCGATTGCATGACTTCATGGTGCGCCTGAATCCGGAACCCCACCGGCGCGTTTTTCTGAAACCCTTCATGACACAGCAGGTGCCGGAGTTCTGCTCCGGATGCCACAAGGTCCACCTGGATGTGCCTTTCAATAATTACCGCTGGATCCGTGGTTTCAATGAATACGACAATTGGCAAGCCAGTGGCGTTTCCGGCCAGGGCGCTCGCGCATTTTATTACCCGGCGGTCTCCATGATGTGTGCCGATTGCCACATGCCGCTCGTGGCCTCTCACGACGACGGAAATATCGACGGTTACGTACACTCCCACCGTTTTCCCGGCGCCAACACGGCTGTTCCTACGGCCAACGAAGATTCCTCACAATTCGAAGCCAGCCAGAACTTTTTGAAGGACAAGCAGTTGAGCGTGGATATCTTTGCGGTTTCGCCTGCGGGAAAGAGCAATGAGCAAAATCTAAATATCGAGTTTGGAAAACAGGAACTCTCTACAACCTTCGCGGTGGGCGAGGAATCAGATTTGTCGCTGCCAAAAGGCCGCGTCGGCGAAACGCGCACGCTAACCGCGCCGCTGGGCCGTGTCGATGCGGCGGTTCGTCGCGGCGACGATATACTCCTGGATGTGGTTGTCCGCACGCGGAAAGTCGGTCACTTTTTCCCCGGCGGGACCGTGGATGCCTTCGATGTTTGGCTGGAGTTGCAGGCCACCGACGAAAAGGGCCAGACGATCTTTTGGAGCGGTAAAGTTGAGGACGGCGGGAAAGGCCCGGTTGAACCAGGAGCGCACTTTTACAAATCGCTGCAGATTGATGCTCACGGCAATCCGATCAATAAACGCAATGCCTGGGCCAGCCGCGCCGTTGTCTATGTTCGGCTGATACCTCCGGGCGCGGCTGATACCGTGCACTACCGCGTGCATGTGCCGGAAAATGCCGGAGATCGCATCACCTTGCACGCAAAACTGAACTACCGGAAGTTCCAATGGTGGAACACCCAGTTTTCCTTTGGCGGCGTACCCGATCCTCGCTACAAGGGAGACGTTGCGCCCGATCACGACGACCGCAAGTGGGATTTCAGCGGCAATCTCGCTGACGCCTCGGGTAGGCCCAAATCTGCTCCCGACCTGCCCATCATCACCGTGGCGGAGGATTCAAAGACCCTACGGGTCTTGCCGAAAACAGCGGCGCCTCCCGCGCCCGAGATTGCTTTGTCGAAAGAGGATTGGACGCGTTGGAACGATTACGGCATCGGATTGTTCCTTCAAGGGGATCTCCTTGGTGGGGAGCGAGCCTTTATCGAAATCACGAAAATAGATCCGCAGAATCCGGATGGCTGGACGAACGTTGGCCGGGTTCGGGTGCAGGAAGGAAACACCGATGGTGCACGGGAAGTTCTAATGAAAGCGCTGGCCCTCAAGCCTGGCCTGGCCCGTGCGAATTTCTTCTATGGACGTGTGCTGAAAGAAGAAGGGAAATACGACGAAGCCGCGCACGTACTGCAAGACGTTTTGGCGCAATTTCCCCGCGACCGCGTAGTGCGCAACGAGTTGGGCCGCATTTTATTTTTGCAAAAGCGTTATGCCGACGCGGTCAAGGAGTTTCAGCAAACCCTCGCAATCGATCCGGAGGATCTGCAGGCCAACTACAATCTCATGCTCTGCTACACAGGACTGGGCGATGAAGCCAGCGCCAATGCGCATAAAGAGCGCTACTTGCGTTTTAAGGCGGACGAATCGGCGCAGGCATTGACTGGTGCCTACCGACAATCCCATCCCGAAGACAACAATGAGCGGCAATCGATTCACGAACACGTGTCGGTAGCGCTGGGGCCGGAACGCCCGGCGAGGAGATCGCGTCCGTCCGCCGCAGCCCAGAACGCTCAGGCTAAAAAGTCCGCCGCTGGCGTTGGGCGGTAACCAGCCGAACCTCCTAGACCCAAAGGACAACGGACGATGACCTGGATCAAAACGATTCGCATGGAAGATGACGAGCAGGTGCGCCGCGCCATGATGGAGCAGCGAAAAGCTTATCCCGTCGAGTACGCAACGCCGGTGCCGATCGTAGATCACGGCATCGAAAACAGCATCGTCGGCTCGCATAGTCTTTTTCCCGACGTGCTTTTCCATGCCTTCAGTACGTTTGGGGCATTGATGTCGCCGGAGTTACCGCTGAAGCGTGAGCAGCACGAAATGATCGCCACGATGGTCTCCGTGACAAACCGGTGCTTTTATTGAATCGAATCCCACGCAGAGTTTCTGCGTCGCGTCTCTCTGAATAACGAGATGGTGCAGGCCTTACAGCAGGATTTCCGCTCCGCTCCCATCAGTGAACAGGATAAAGCCATGCTGGAATATGTTGTGAAGCTCACGAAAGACGCAACTCAGTGCAGCCCCAAGGATCACGCCACCTTGCGCGCAGCCGGATTTGACGATCGTGGCATTTTACAGATTACGTTAATTGCTTCGTGGTTCAACTACATTAACCGCGTTGCCGACTCTCTCGGCGTTGGGCGCGTGGCAAATGCGGAGGACAAGTGAAGCAAACGCTCGGAGTACTAATACTCCTGACCTGCGCTATGGGCGCCTCTGCGCAAACGTTGGGCGACACCTCAAATAGCGCCACTGTTACGTTTCGCGATATCACGCAAAAGGCGGGAATCAAGTTTGTCCATAATAACGCGGCCTACGGAAAAAAATACCTGCCCGAAACGATGGGACCGGGCGTAGCTTTCATTGATTACGATAATGACGGCTGGGAAGACATTTTCCTCGTCAACGGCGCGAATTGGCCTGGCCAGCCCTCGAAACACAGCACACCAAAGCTGTATCACAACAATCACGATGGTACGTTCACCGATGTGACCCACCAAGCCGGTCTCGACGTGGAGATTTTTGGTTTGGGAGTGGCGGCCGGAGATTATGACAACGACGGATATGACGATCTGTTCGTCACGGCCCTGGGACAAAGCCGCCTGTTCCGCAACAACGGCAACGGCACATTCACCGATGTGACCCTAAAAGCCGGGTTGATGGGGCCGAAGGAATTCAGCACGAGCGCGGCCTGGGTGGACTATGACAAGGACGGCAAGCTGGATCTTGTTATCGCGAATTACGTCCAATGGTCTATTGAAGGAGATCTGTACTGTACGCTGGATGGAAAAAGCAAATCTTACTGCACGCCGGAATCGTACAAAGGCGCGTCGGTGCGGTTGTGGCACAATCGCGGGGACGGCACATTTGAAGATGTCACGAAGAAGGCGGGGCTCGGTGACGCCACTTCCAAAGCCCTGGGCATCGCGATTCTGGATTACGACAATGACGGCTGGCCCGACCTACTTTTTTCGAACGACACGCAACCCAACAAGCTTTATCGCAACAACGGCAATGGCACCTTCACGGAAAAAGCCGTCGTTGCCGGCATTGCCTTCAGCGAAGACGGCGTGGCCCGCGCAGGCATGGGCGTGGACGCGGCAGATTACGATCGTTCCGGCATGGCGAGCATACTCATTACCAATTTTTCAAACCAGATGCTGTCGCTCTATCATAACGAAGGAAAAGGATTGTTTGTGGATGAGGCCCCACGCTCGGAGGTGGGGCGCAATTCCCTGTTGACGCTGGGTTTTGGATGCTTTTTCTTCGATTACGACCTGGATGGCTGGCCGGACATTCTGATTGCGAACGGCCATATTGACAGCGACATCCAGCGAGTGCAGCCAAACGTGAAGTTTGCCATGCCACCTCATCTGTTTCGTAATCTCGGCAAGGGCAATTTCCAGGAAGTGACCAAATCCGTGGGCGTCAGTTTCGCAACGCCGCGCGTAGGAAGGGGCGCGGCATACGGCGACATCAACAATGATGGCCGCCTCGATCTACTGCTCTCCACCAACGGCGGCCGCACCTACCTCTTCCTGAATGAACCTTCATCTGGAACCACGCCAAATCAGAGCGTGCGGCTGAAATTGATTGGAACGAAATCGAATCGCGATGGTATCGGCGCGGTCGTCAAGCTCACGGTCGCAGGCGAAACCCAGACCCAGATGCTGCGCAGCGGTTCGAGCTATCTTTCGGCGAGCGAGCTGGTTCTAACATTTGGGCTGGCACAGCACGGGCAAGCAGATACCATCGAAATCTGCTGGCCCAGCGGTCAAATAGACACATTATCCAACGTAGCTGCGGGACAAACCATCACGGCCACCGAAGGTAAGGGCATCACCGGCAGCCGCAAGTATGGCGCGGGTTAAGATGCTTTCTGCGCGGCGCGCAAGCGGTGCGCTGACACAAGGGCCTGGCCCAGGCTGATTCCACCATCACCTGCGCGTACTTCCGTATGAAAGTACACCTCGAATCCTCGCTCTCACAGTCCGCGAAGCATCAATCCAAACAACAAGCCATTCTGAAATCACCCGCTGCTCAAACAGACGCGGTTCAACCGGCTGCGTGCGCGAAGTTTTCTGCAAAGGTCAACCAACGTTCCCACCAGCCCCGAGTGGAACCGCCGGCCCATGTCACTTGCGCTCGATCCATGCTGAATATCGCGAATCAGCCAATCAAACAGCGAGCGCGTGCCGATCTGCCAGCCCGAACCATCGGGGATCAGATCGAGGGGATAGGCGCCTTCGTCGTTTGATTCGTGCGCGGCCATCAAAGCTCTGCTCTCCGACGTTTCGTTTCCCACGGGCTTTGCCCGCGCACAATCCTCCTCCTGAAAGGGGCGGCCTGTTCGCGCCACAGTTTTGGCGGGCAGAAACTTCGCTCACTTCCTGCAAAAGATACGTGCCACCGTTCCGCCTTGTTGGTGGACTATGTTATGGTCTGATTTCTCCTTATGTTTTCGCAACGCACCAACTGGACACTCTCTCCAAACCGCTTCACGCGGGTGGTCGAGGAACTCCGCTCATCCGGCGCGCCGCTGTTCGATCTCACCGTGGCCAATCCCACGCAATGTGGATTCCAGTACGATGCCGGGGCCATTCTGAAAGCTTTTCAGCGGCCGGAATCTCTGACCTACGACCCGCAACCCAAGGGTCTCCTGGAGGGCAGGGAAGAAGTCGCGCGCTACTACCGCCACGATCACCACGCGACACTGGATCCCGATTCCATCCTGCTTACGACTAGCACCAGTGAGGCCTATAGTTACGTCTTCCGCCTGCTTTGTAATGCGCAAGACGAAATCCTCGTTCCCAGGCCCAGCTATCCACTCTTCGATTTTCTTGGCGATCTCCAGGACATCACCCTGGTTCCCTACTATCTCGAATACGCCCAGGGTTGGCTCATTGATTTTCAGTCCATCATCCGCGCTGTCACGCCGCGCACTCGAGCCATCCTTTTGGTACATCCGAACAACCCCACCGGCTCCCACTGCTGCGAGGAGGAAGTGCATCGCCTGAACGAAGTTTGCCGGCAGCGCAAGCTGGCGCTTATTGTTGACGAAGTTTTCCTCGATTACGCCTTTGACGGTTCACCCCGCAAAACCTTCGCCGCAAATCACGAAGTCCTCACTTTTACGCTCAGCGGCCTCAGCAAAATCGCGGCGCTTCCCCAGATGAAAGTCGCCTGGGTCGCCACGACCGGACCCGAAACCCTCACGCGGCCGGCTCTCGATCGTCTGGAAGTCATCGCAGACACTTACCTCTCGCTCAACGCCCCCACGCAATGGGCCCTATCCGCACTGTTCGAGCAACGGCATTCCCTTAGACCGCAACTCCTGCAACGCATCCGCGAAAACCGGTCGCAGCTTCAAGCGCTTCTCGCCGATCATCCTGTTTGTGAACTTCTCCACGCTGAGGCTGGTTGGTACGCTGTACTCCGTCTTCCCGTCAATTATTCGGACGAGGACTTCGCGATCGAACTCCTCCGCAAGCACCATGTCCTCGTCCATCCCGGCCATTTCTACGACTTTTCGGCCGACGGCTATGTAGTCCTCAGCCTGATCGCGCCCACGGCTGCATTCAGCGCCGGGGTGCAGCGTCTTTTGTCCTGCTTTTAAATTGAGGATTATACTTGGTAGCGATACCGGGATTCGAACCCGGGTTTCCGCCGTGAGAGGGCGGCGTCCTGGACCCCTAGACGATATCGCCAGAGTGACACTCGGGCAGTTGCGCCGAGCCAACCACAGTCTTCAATTCTCGCACGCCCCCTAGCCCACTGCAACCTGCCGATTTCGGAGTGTCGCCGCAAAATGCAAATAACCGGTGGGTCCGGCGTGAAGAAGAGTTAAGTTTTCCGGCCCGCACAAGAGTATCAAGGGGCGCGTTCCTGGATCCCCGCTCAGACTTGAACCGCTGCCATTCGTTCCGCTCAATTACCACCTCAAGGGCTTAAGGAGATACGATGTGTCTTGGACCTCCTGAGCGAGACAGCTCGGTAAACTCGAAGGCCTTCGGGAGGAACTCGTAGATGAAAATTCTCATTACCGGTTCAACGGGCTTGGTCGGCAGCGCTCTCGTACGGGCATTGCAGGAAATTGGCCACACCGTTTGCCGGCTGGTCCGTCCGGGCAGCTCTACCGAGGGCACTCGCGTCTCAGGAGGATTTGATGTGAGCTGGAATCCCGTGACCGGCGAACTGGGTGGCGCCGCCGTGGGTGCCGACGCCGTCGTGAATCTTGCAGGCGCGTCGATCGCGGAAGGCCGCTGGACTCCCGAACGGAAGTCCCTGCTGCACAGCAGCCGCGTTGATACGACGCGCGCGCTGGTCGGGGCGCTATCCAAAATGGGGGCGCGCCCCGGTGTGCTCGTGTCCGCCTCGGCTATCGGCTACTACGGCAGTCGCGGCGACGAAACCCTGACCGAAGCGAGTCCGCCTGGCCAGGATTTTCTCGGCCAGATCGGCCAGCAATGGGAAGCCGAAGCAGGCAAGGCCGAAGCGCTGGGCATCCGCGTGGTGCAGGCCCGTTTCGGAGTGATTCTGTCAAAACACGGTGGCGCTCTGCCAAAAATGATGCGGCCGATTCAGTGGGGCGTCGGTGGAAAAATCGGGTCGGGCCGGCAATGGACGAGTTGGATTGCGCTCGAAGATGTCGTTGCCATCCTGCGATTTGCATTGGAAAACGAAAAGGTTCGCGGCCCGATCAATGTCGTCTCACCGCAACCCGCACGAAACGGGGAATTCACCAAGGAACTGGCCAAAGCCCTACGCCGTCCGGCGTTCTTCCCAGTCCCAGCCTTTGCCCTGCGGCTATTGCTCGGGGAGATGGCGGATGCTCTGCTTCTGTCAAGCCAGCACGTCCTCCCCACTCAGCTGGAAAGACTGGGCTACCGTTTCGTTCACCCAGAAATTGGCTCGGCATTTCGCAGCATCTTGTCGTAACTGTCCGCACACCAAGGATCATTTCAGCGCCACGAAGCTGACCTCGACTTTCAGTAACTTTCCGCTGATGGGGTCCGTGGCCATTGTGCTTTCGATGGATTGCCCCTCCCGAAGCTTCAGCTCCAATTCGGATTTAAATCCGCGAATGATGGGCTCCCTGAAATGACCGGAAGGCGGTTCCGACGAGGCTGTGTCGGGCTTTGTGACGGGCACGGAAACCTCTCCCTCGACCCAAGAACGCTCCACGTTGAGCTGAAGGAGTAAGTGGCCTGCGCCGGAATAAGCCCCTCGGGCGTCGATGTTTGTTCCTACGTCGATATATTGCATCTGATTGTTTCCCACATACACGGGAACCCGGCTCCCAATCCTCATTTTTGCCCATCCTCCGAGGCGGAGTTCGGGAGAATCCGAGGCATTCAGGTCCATGGTATACGGCAAACTTTTCACTTTCTTGTCGCCCTCGAATTCCGTGAATACAATCTGGACCTTAATTGGTAGGCTCTGCGATTCAGCCTTCGGCTTCTCTTCCGTTTTGGGTTTTTCTTGTCCAAAACCAGTGCCTGCAGCCAGCACGATCAGAAAGGGTGCGACAAGGTAATTTAATCTTTTCATTCTTCCCTCCAGATGTCCCTTTAGAAAATTCCATACCCCTTTTACTGCTGGGCATTTCCTTCATCCGTCTCGTTCGATTCGGACTGTTCCGCAAGAGGCGGAACCTCCAGGCGCGCAATTTCGATCAACTTCACGCTTAAGGTTTCCTCCCCGGGTGCTCGCGCGGGTTTTACTAACACTACGGCCATCTCTCGACGCTCTGGAACCGCGCTGACAAATTGCTGCCAAGCCAATCGCTCGTCCGGTGGAACCAGCACTTCCGCCGGGTTCCGTTTTGCGCCCGTCACCGGTGCGGCCGTTCGTCTTCCCCGTTGCAGCGGCCCCTCTCGCGAAACTAGAGAAGGCCCGGCTGGCGCGAAGTCCTGACCTGTTCTTTCCTCAGGAGGTGGATTGTTGGCTGCTATCTTATCTAACCGCCCACTCTCCGTGGCCGGGCGCAGTGAATGTCCCCGCCAAGCAAACACTGCGATGATGCTTGTCACCATCATGGAGGCAGCAATCAGGTAGGGGACCCACGCAGGTCGTGGCCGGCCCTCCTCGGCGATGCGGGTTCGCACTTTTGGAAAAAGTGAAGGTGGCACGTCGGCATTGGCAGCCGCTCGCAGAACATCGTCAATCGCACTGAAGAGCAAGCGCTCTCCCTCGTAAGTGCGACGGCACTCTTCGCAGGACTGCAGATGGACCGCAAGTTCCGCCGACAGTCCATGCCATCCGCCGGCAGCAGATTCCATCAGCGTATCTCTGTATTTCTGGCAATTCATCGCAGCTTCTCCGCCAACTGTTTTCTGGCAAAAAATAATCTCGATTTCACTGTGCCCATCGGAATGCCCAGCATTCCGGCCACTTCCTCCGAGGTGTAGCCTTGTATCGCGGATAGCAACAACACCACGCGCAGTTTCTCCGGCAGCCGCTCCAAAGCTCGTTCCAGACGCGCCTGAAATTCAGTCGACACCGCGATCTCTTCCGCGGTGGGATGCGCGGGCCGGCGTTCCGGAAGAGCCCACTCCGTCTCGCGCTTCTCGCGGCGTTTGCCGGCCCGCCAGCGGTCGAGTGCCAGCCGAAAAGTGATGCGCACAAGCCAGCCACGAAAGCGGGCAGGGTCCCGCAGACGATCGAACTTCCGGTACGCTCGCAGCAGGGCCTCTTGCGCCACATCTTCAGCGTCCGCGACATTGCGCAATACTCCTTGCGCGACGCGAAAAGCCAGCGGACCGGTTTCCGCCAGACGTGCTTCGAACTCGCCTAGCACCCTGGCGCGCTCGTCTCCGCGCGCTGAGTCGCCCACGAGCGTTCTTCCTGGTTGGACCAGAACGAACTCCTGCATTCGTGATCTCCGCACCCTTTACTAGACGGCAGGGGGGCAATTTCGGTTCATGGGGTCAATCAGGAGAGCAGTCAGATGTTGAGCAATTTCAATAGCGATTCCAGGTTGGATTCGTCAACGAGCAGCGGGACACCCTGGCTGGCATCGTTCGACAGCGGCACTTCCCCTTCATCGAAAGCTTGAAACAATCGCATCTTGGCGACAGCATATTCTTCGCTGCTCGTCAGGGCGCGCCCGTTCGTTCGTGCCCAGTCAACCAGCGCTATTTGTCGAACATGGATGCGGACGAGAAACGTCGTCTTGCGGTCCGCGGACACGGTGTAAATATACTCACCGGTGGCTCCGCCCGTCGGCTCAATTCGATTCACTTCGTAAAAACAGTATTGGTAGACGTATCCGTTCGCAGCGGAATAGGTCTTCACTCGACGCACGGCATCAGGTCGCGCCATGGGCGAATTATTGAAGGGGCTACAGAGAATGTCAATGAGTCTGGTGCCATCGTTCCCAGTTTCGGAATGTCCCGCTCAGAACGATTCCCAATTGGAACGTAAGGTTCCCTTTGCACAATTCTGAGCCAGGCACAAAGTAGCAGCCAATGCTTCCTAAGGATTCCCACAACTAATTCAAGGCAATCGCCTTACTGGGTCGCTCGCAGCTGGTTGCCCTCCGCTCCGACTCCTGACGAGTCCTCCCGATTGCATGGTCCCTCTCCTGCTCTTGCCAACGTCACGCGGCCCCTTCCGCAATCGAGACGCTGAACCCCTCGATGGTACCGTGTCGCCTTCGGAAGTCAGCAATGCGCTCGTGTCGCTCTGCCGCAACGTAACCACCGACCCGGGTTGGCCGCCACTGCAAGACTGCGTCCTTCCCCCGGTGAACGCCAGCTTCACCGTAAGTACACGCAGCACACCACGAACGCGTCCCGGCATCAATTTACAGTTTCTAGCTGTTGAGGACCGGCACCATCCAGCCGCCGCCAAAGAGCAGGCCTGGCCCGAGCGAGGCGAGGAAAAACGGTTTGCGTTCTGCCGCTGGTTTATGAGAAGCGTCATCCATCGCGGCGTGCAACGCCGCCCCGCACGTCGAAGAGCCAAGATTGCCGCGCGTTGCCGTAATCGGCGGAAACGTCTCCAGCGGCATGTCCAGTTGTTTCGCCACCAGTGCGACCAGTCGCGGGTTCGGCTGGTGCGTAACAAGTGCGCCAGCTTCCTTAAGCGAAAGCCCACTCCGGCTTTCGGCCTCCTCCAAAACTTTCACCATCCGGCTGACCGCGGCACGCGAGAGCGCTTCTCCTTCGAATTGCACCTCCAGCCGCCCACCGCCAGCATCACTGATGCTGATCGCCTCCGCATACTGGCTGGCACAGCCAAAAAAGAATTCTCCCAACCGATACACCGGCCGCGGCGGTTCCGGCCGTGTCGTTGACAACAAAAAAGCACTTGCCCCGTCTCCGAAAAGTCCGCCAAATTCCCCTGCCGCTCGCCCCGGCCCGAGTGTCGTGCTGTGAACGTCGGCACTCACCACCAAGACATTCTGCGCCCGGCCTGAGGACAGAAGCGCCTGCGCCACGGCCAAAGCCTGCACGATTGCCAGGCAGCCGCTGCCCACATCCAGGGCGCTACAGTTCTCACAGAGACGCAGCCTGGCATGCAGGATTGCCGAGAGGGAGGGATATGCGTGATGCGTTTCGCTCGCCGCAAGAATCCAGTCAATGCTCCGCTTTTCTGCCTTCGCGGCGTGCAGCAGCGGATTGGCCGCAGCTTCGCCCAGTGTGCCTTCGTCTTCGTGGTCCGCCACATACGTCACGGAGAGAATTCCGGCCCGGTTCTTCAACTTGCCCACGGGCATTCCGAAAGCACGATCCACCTCTTCCGAAGCGATTACGCGCGAGCCGAAGGCGCTGTTGGAACCGATTAAGTAGACATCCGTTGGACTCAATTCAGGGCCCTCTCACTTTTCTCAGCGGGAACAAAATTCTACAAGGACTACTGAGGAAGCGCCACCCGGTGAGGCATCATCTATCATCCGGCAGGCGGCCCGCAAATTCCAGTGCTCGGCGTAAAATTTCCGGCTGTCTTTCCATATCAGCAAGCCCGTTGCAGCTTGCTTACATGTGGGGCCGCACGGACCGGAAGCGCTCATTGGGCATGATATCTTGAAATTAGGTGAACGATTCGCGCCACTTTTTAATTGGATGCAGCCTTTGCGGACGTGGCTCTCGTGATGAATGAACTCACTAAACACGTGATTGCTTTTTGCGGCCTGACCGCAGTGGTTGTTCTTCTAAATCCATCTCTGGCCGCCGCTCAACGTTCCCACGGAGAGTTGCACCTAGAGGTCCGCGATCTCAATGGCTCCGGGGTTGCGGCTCGAGGCGAAATTGTGAGCGAGAGCAATGGATTCCGGCGCAAAACTCAGGTTACCACTGATGGTCATGGTCTCTTTCAGGATCTTCCCTTTGGTGTTTATCACCTGAGTCTCGCCGCCGAGGGCTTCGCGCCCTGGAACGATATCGTTGAAGTGCACTCAGAAGTACCAATCAAATTGGCAATCACTCTGGGGGTCGCATCGGTAACGACGCGGGTGCATGTTAGCGATGAAGTCACCCTCGTCGACCCTTCGAGCACGGGAATACTGTATTCGGTTGGGCAACAGTCCATCCACGAGGAAGTCAGTCCGCAGCCCGGACGAGGCCTTCTCGATCTGGTAGCTTCGCAGCCGGGCTGGATATTTGAAGCCAACGGTGTCCTCCATCCACGCGGTTCCGAATATGACGTCCAGTTTGTCGTGGACGGCCAACCGCAAACTCAAAATCGTTCCCCGGCCTTTGCTCCTGACGCGGACTCAGAAGAAGTGGAGTCCATGCGCGTTCTCACGGCGAATTATCCGGCCGAGTATGGAAGAAGACTTGGCGGCGTCGTGGAGGTGACCTCGGACAAATTGCGATTGCAAGGCTGGCACGGGGATTTGGTTGCTGAAGGTGGCAGCTTTGACCACCTCAGCGGTTCCGCCGGGCTGTCTTTTTCTCTTCCTCACAACCGTTTCATGGTGCGTGCGGCTGGACTGCATTCGGATCGCTACCTGGACCCGCCGGTGGTCGAGAATTATACGAACCAGGGAAATTCAGGCTTGTTCTCCGCGGCCTACGAGCATGATTTCGGGGAAAACGACCGACTGCGGGTGAGCTTTGTCCACGCCACGCTTGGGTATCTTGTCCCGAATGATCTTGTGCAGCAAATTCAGATCGTCCCCCAGCGACAGGACGTTTCGAGTTTTGAAAACGGTGGCCAGATTTACCTCCAGCACTTCCTTTCGCCAGCTCTTCTCCTGAGTATTTCTGGCAGCGTGCGCGACTCGAACTTCATTCTCCGGTCGAATCTTTCCGCGACCCCCATCATCGTGGATCAGAATCGCGGCTACACGGAGGGTTATCTCCGCAGCGATCTCGCTGGCCATCGTGGCCGACATGACTGGAAAGCCGGCATTGATTCCTTTTTCACGCCAGTCCACGAAGCTCTGCAATACCACATCACGAACCCTTCACAATTTGATCCCGGCACGCAAATCAACTTTCGATTCTCTGCCCAGCAGTGGGATGTCGAACCTTCTTGCTACATTGAGGACCAGATGCATTATGGCCAGTGGAATTTCAGCGTCGGACTGCGTTTTGACCATTACGGCTTTGTTGTGCACGAGTCGGCCTTCAGCCCGCGTGTCGGCGTTTCCCACTTCATCCGTTCCTGGAATCTCCTCTTGCACGCCTCCTATGACCGTATTTTTCAAACGCCGGCGATGGAGAATCTTCTCCTCGCCAGCTCTCCCCAACTTGAGGCCGTGAATCCCGTCGTCCTTCGCGTGCCGGTGCCTCCCGCTCACGGAAATTTCCTTGAGGCAGGCGCTACTGTTTCCATTTTCGGTAAGGTCCGGCTGGATGCAAGCGCCTTCCGCCGCAATTTTCGGAACTATTCGGACGACGACGTCCTTTTACAGACCGGTGTGAGCTTCCCCATCTCCTACGCCTCTGCTCGAATCATAGGAGAAGAAATTCGTCTGGAGATGCCGAGTTGGGGCCGTTTTTCTGGCTTCGTGAGTTACGCAAACCAATCGGGTCTGGGGAAAGGTCCAATCACCGGCGGCCTCTTCATTGGAAGCGATGCCAATAACGCCCTGACCGACGCAAGCAAATTCGCCGTTTCACAGGATCAGCGCAACACGCTGCGAGCACGTCTCCGTTTTCAATTGCGGAGCCATTTGTGGTTTGCTGCCGCAACGCAATACGGTAGCGGTCTCCCGGCTGACCTCGGCGAAAATCCAGCCATCGGCTCACTCATCGAGCAGTTCGGCCCGCAAGTGGTGTCCCACGTCAATCTGACCAAGGGGCGTATCGACCCGAATTTTTCACTGGATTTGACTACAGGCATCGAACTCTATCAGAAAGAACTGCGTTCGGTGCAATTTCTAGTCGGCGCTACAAACGTCACAGATCACTTTAACGTGATCAACTTCACCAGCATTTTCTCGGGCACCGCCATCGGGCCTCCTCAGATCGTCTCCGCCCGCCTGCGCGCTACCTTCTAAACTTCGCGCAGTTGCTTTCCCGTACCCAACAAGGCTTCAAGGTCCGTCACCACCCGATCCAGCTCCTCAACTAATGGGTTGCTCCCGGCCTGGCGAAACACACGGACCAGTTCACGGTAATACCACAACGTACCTGCCTTCTTCCCTTGGAAGCGCTCAAAAATCCCTTCGCCATGACACCTTACATCGTGAAGAATTTCGCGGACATTGGAAAGCTTGTCGGCGGCCGAAACCAGCCGGACATCCTCTCCCTCATTTCCGACGCGTGCAACATAGGCTCTCTTGCGTTCAGGCCACGGCGGTTTGGGTTCCCGGTACGCGTCCGTGCATCCATTCACAATGTGCGCCACGCGCTTGCCGAATTTCCGGCGAATCTCGCGCAACCGCGGCAAACCGCCCTGGTCCTCCACTGCATCATGCAGGAGCGCCGCAATCGCCATCTCCTCATCGCCACCATATTCGATCACGATGGACGCAACTCCGAGAAGGTGTCCGATATACGGTCGCTGTGTGCGCTTGCGGATCTGCCCTGCATGCACACGCGCCGCGTAGCCCAGCGCCTCAATGAATTTCTTTGAAAACGGTCGCTTTTCTTCGCTTTTCCGCTTTTTATTGGTTTTCTTGTGTTTCACCGGCGACGTGTCTTACCCAGCAGGCGCAAGATCTCCAGATACAGCCAGATTAACGTGACCATCAGGCCAAACGCTCCGTACCACTCCATGAACCGCGGCGCACCCGCGCGGGCACCCGTCTCGATCATGTCAAAATCGAGGATCAAGTTAAGCGCTGCAATCACGACAACGAATAAACTGATGCCGATTCCCAACGGTGTGCTGCTGTAGAGAATGGTCATCTGCGTGTGAAAAAAGAGGCTCATCACCATATTCACGAGATACACCAGTGCGATTCCTCCTGTTGCGGCGATAACGCCAAGCTTGAATCCCCTCGTGGCGCGCACAACTCCAAACTTGTAAGCGAACAGAAGTACAAATAACACCGCAAACGTCAAGCTCACCGCCTGAATCGCGACACCCGGGTAGGAACGCTCAAATATTGCAGAAATCCCGCCCAGGAACAGGCCCTCGAGAATTGCATAAACCGGCGCGCTGACGGGCGACCACTCTTTCTTAAAAACGGTCACGAGCGCAGTGATAAATCCGCCGAGCGCCCCGCCGATCATCCACGGAAATGCGGCTTCCGGTGTTGGGGAATGGCTCAGTCCCCAGGTCCACGCGGCGGCGACGACAACCAATAGGAGCAGGAGTCCGGTCTTATTCACCGTACCCTGGATCGTCATCGTCTCACCCGTAGTAATCTGGCCGGTAAATACTTTTTCCTTCAAAACGGGATTATTAGAACGAAGCAGGTCTGCCATGCGAACGTCCTCCAGCCTGGCGATGAGGTATCAGTCGAAAGAATAACACTATCCGCGATGCCGGGCGATTCGGACAACCGGAACCTATAGACATTGGCTGATGTCGGAAGGAAGAACGGGAAAAAGCCTGGTAGCGCTAACGGGAATCGAACCCGTATTTCGGCCTTGAAAGGGCCCGAAAGAAACCGCGTTTTCATTGGCTTTTTCGCCGCTTTTTCCAACCTTTGTATTCATATTGCATTGATCGCGGAGGGCAGCGTCAGCTACGGCGGTAGGCGTAGGCAAGCGCGATACGCAGCGCCGGTACTCCGGGCTGCGAATTCACGACCTACGATGCAGCGCACTATCAATTTGGTGGATGCTGGGGGTGGCCGAAGATACTGTGATGAAAATTGGAGGCTGAAAAACTAAGGCCATTTATACACCGGCATGTCCCGCTCACTCACTACTTTTATCCAGATACTCGCCGGGAACATCGTCCTGCGGCACCTCATGCGTGCGAACTTCCCGCTCGTCAGCGTCATCGGCGTCTTCCACGCCCTTCACCACGTCGGCCTCGAACGCGTTCCCTTCTTCGAGCAACTCGTCGACACTCTCCGAATTCGCACTTTGGACGTTGGACAATCCCTGCAAATCCCCCGATTGCTCGCCCGCCCGCGCTCCCAGTCCTTCCAGTCCGAATGCCTCCGTATCCACGCTTTGGCTTTTGCCCCGAACCTGTTTCTTAAGTGCGCCGGCCGTTTTCCCGACGGTTATCTTCTTACCATCGGCCTTTGTTTTCACCTCCGCCTTTCTAGGAGCTGCCTTCTTCTTCGTCAACTTCTTCTTGGGGCTTACCCTGCTCTTGGCCATCTTCTCCTTATTCTTAACCGCCTTCCTCATCGGCGCCACCTTCTTGCCCGCAGTCCTCATCGACTCCGCCTGCTTCTTCTCGGTTTTCTTTTTGCTAGCCATACGCAGTCCCACATGCCGTCGTTGCTCGTGGGGTCTTCCTCTTCTCTTCCTTATCGCTTACTTGCCATTTCTTAAAATCTGCTTCTCCTCGGAAGAAAACTGACGATAGCGGCCGGTTTCGATTTCCCGCTCGCGCGCAAACGGCGGCATCTCGCGCAATCTTTGCAACGCTTTTTGCATTTCCGGTCGAAACGGTGCATCCGCTTGCGGGGTGGCCCGTTCCGTGGTGGAACGCTGCGGGATCGAACGTGCGGCTCGGTAATTGCTCGGCGTTACGCTCATCTTGTCAACGGAGAGAACCGGCCCACGCGGCGCAAAGGCCGCGACGTTGCTGTTTGTGTCGTTCGCGTTGGCTGCGCCTGCCGGTACCGGGGGTCTCCAGGATTTTGCGGGTCCGTTCTGGTTGGCCTGGGGCCGTGCGCTGGGATCTGTCAGCGGAGGATCGTCGTTCCCGTTGTCAGGATCCGGATAGTCCGGGGGATAGTCCGAAGGACCGTAGGATGGGTAAGAACCATAAGAGTAAGGCGCGTAATACCACGGGCTGTAGCCGTAGCCATACGGATATCCCCATCCCCAATACGGCCACCCGAATCCAAATCCCCAGCCCCACCCGTAACCGTATCCTCGGCCCCAATATCTTCCGCCCCAGCCGTACCTCCGGCCGCCCCAGCCGTAACCGCCGCGACCGCCGTAGTAGCCGCCGCCACGATATCCGCCGAAGGAATGTCCGCCGGCGTAACCAGAGCGGCCTCCGCCGTGGAAACCTCCACCCCCGCGAAACCCTCCTCCGCCGCCTCCATGAAATCCTCCGCCACCACCGCCGTGGAATCCTCCGCCACCACCGTGACCTCCATGTTGGGCGAGCACCGGCTGCGGTAACCAACTGAGCGCTATCATCGCGACGAGGACAATAACTCGAAATAAGATGCCTTTTTTCATATCACTACCCTCGGTTCCACGTCCCTTCAATCCTTAGATGACAAATGCCCTTCTAGGGGTTCCAAAGCGGCATTCTACACGTCTGCGATGGTTCCATCGCGATTACGATGGAATCACCACCTACGTGGGCTGCGCCCCGGAATGCGTGAGTCAGCAACCCATCTCAGCGCTGGCTTTTAAGCCCACTCGCCGCAGGAGGGCCAACCTTCTTGACCCGGATATGCTCGCGCTATTCACCAGCGAATCGATTTTGCCCAAGCGGGTTTCGACAGCCCCACCGCCCACCTCATCCGCCTACCTGCTGCAGGGTTTGAAGATATTTCACTATGTCACCCCTCGAAAGCATTCCGATGAGGTTGTTTCCCACCATGACAGGCATTTGATTAATTCCGTCCCGACCCATCTTTTCCATTGCTGTCCACAATTCTGCGTTGGGATCGATGCTGCTTAGCTTTTCGACGGGTATCATGGCTTGGGCCGCAGTGGTCGTCGTCCATGAGGGCCGAGGAATCTCCTTCAAGTTATGAAGTGTCAGCAACCCCACCACTTGGTCTCCCTGGTCCACCAGAAAGCACCGCCGACCGTGTGCCAAAACCTCCTGATCGACCAGCTCTTGTAGGGAAACGTCCCCCGGTACGCGGGTGCATGCATTTCCCATTACCTCTGATACCTTGTGGCCGACCAAAAGACCTTGCACCATTTGCTGCTGGACTTGGGCTCCTGCTGCGCTTTCGAGGAACCAGCCGATAAAGGCCGTCCACAAACCATTGCCAACGCTCCCTCTCAGTGCTTGCCATACGCCCACAATGATAAAAAGAAATCCAAAGAATCGGCCTGTGTTGGCGGCG
>Ga0307471_100000127_pt1 | contig 36739 bp, 51 predicted proteins | sample atmos_gasesAM3C__2_FD_204566 | JGI IMG/M metagenome (GOLD analysis project Ga0307471, IMG submission 204566) | Hardwood forest soil microbial communities from Morgan-Monroe State Forest, Indiana, United States - atmos_gasesAM3C_515 | ecosystem: Environmental > Terrestrial > Soil > Temperate... | reverse complement strand
GCAACCTGATCGATCAGCAGACCTTCGGCGCGTTCGGCCTGGACGTCATCCGCGAAGACATCGCCTTCGGAGAGGACTACCGGATCATGGTCGAAGTTCCATTCAAGCTCTCTGTCGTTGATGAGCGAGCGGCCATTCTTCCATTGGAGACTCATCAGAGAGGTATCGAGAGCGCACTACTGGTACGTAAATCCGCGCTGCTGGAGTCGTTTGTCGCACTCTTCGACATTCTGTGGCAACTCGCTTCGCCTCTCGAAATCGTGGACGAAAGCGTGCCGTTCGAAGGAGCAGCGGGCAGCCCACGATCCTCCGAGCAACGACAGCTACTCGCCTTCCTGGTTGCCGGCTTGCCGGACGGGGTAATTGCTCATCACCTCAAGATAAGCATGACCACTCTCGATCGGCGCGTCCGCGCTATCAAGCAAGGGTTAGGCGCAGCGACTCGCTTTCAAGCAGGATGGCTTGCGCGTGATCGATTGGGTCCGCAGTAGATGCAGCGTGCGCACGATGCTGCCCTAGGACTTCCCGTGGCAGTACTTGTACTTCTTGCCTGAGCCGCACGGGCAGGGCTGGTTGCGCCCCACCTTGCGCTGACCGTTGCCGGCCGGCATCCCGGCACCGCCGGGCACGTCCGCCCGTCGCGCCCCCGCAGACGACGACTCGACGACGTTGCGCATCGCCGGCCGCGCCGGCGCCGGAACTGCAGCTGCTCTCCCCGCGGTGGCACGCGCCAGAGCCCCGCTCGCGGCGGCCGCCGCCGGACGTGCTGCGGGCGCCTGCTCGCGCTCGGCCTCGGCGCCGTTCCCGGATGCGGCCGCGATCGCCGGCGCGGCTGTCGCATCACCGGGAGCCGATTCCTGAGGCGGCGTGACCTGCACCTGCACGCTGAGCAGCGCACGGACGATGTCGCGCTGGATATCGCCGGTCAATTCCTGGAATGACTCGAAGGCAGCCTGTTTGTACTCGACGAGTGGGTCCTTCTGACCATATGCCTGCAGGTTGATGCCCTCGCGCAGATGGTCCATCTGGGTCAGGTACGCGGTCCATTTCTGGTCGATGACCTGGAGCATCACGGTCTGCTCGACCTGCCGCATCACCTCAGCTGAGTACTGCGCCTCTTTCTCCTCGTAGAGCGCCTGCCACTCACCGGTGATCGTCTCGACGACGTCGTCGACGTCGGTGCCCAGGGCTTCGACATTGACCTCACTGAGCTCGGGTGTCGACGGAGAGAACTGGCGAAGCCGCTCCCACAGCCCCTCGAGGTCCCATCCCTCGCGATGGCGGCCCTGGCAGTACGTGGGCACCTCTTCGGCGACGATGCCCTCGAGCATCGACACGAAGTTGGCGCGCGTGTCCGTGCCGTCCAGAATCTTGCGACGTTCGCCGTAGATGATCTCGCGCTGCTTGTTCATCACGTCGTCGTATTCGACGACATGACGGCGCGCGTCGAAGTTGTATCCCTCGACGCGCGACTGCGCACCCTCGATCGTCCGGCTCACCAACCGCGACTCCAGGGGTGTGTCGTCCTCCACGCGCAGTCGGTCCATGAGGCCCTGCATCCGCTCGCCGCCGAAGACTCGCATGAGGTCGTCCTCGAACGACAGGAAGAAGCGCGACTCGCCCGGATCGCCCTGTCGTCCTGAGCGGCCGCGGAGCTGGTTGTCGATGCGTCGCGACTCGTGACGCTCGGTTCCAACGATGTACAGACCGCCCGTGCCGACGACTCCCTCGCCGAGCACGATGTCGGTGCCGCGTCCGGCCATGTTGGTGGCGATCGTGACGGCGCCCTTCTGCCCGGCGTCCGCGACGATCGATGCCTCGCGCTCGTGCAGCTTGGCGTTGAGCACGTTGTGCGTGATTCCGCGCTTCTCGAGCATCCGCGACAGGCGCTCGCTCTTCTCGATGCTCGTGGTGCCGACAAGCACGGGCTGTCCCGTCTGGTTGCGTTCCGCGATCTCGTCGGCGATCGCCTTGTATTTCGCCTCCTCGGTCTTGTAGATGAGGTCCGCTTCATCCTTGCGGATCATCTGCCGGTGAGTCGGGATCGGCACCACCTCGAGGCTGTAGATCTTGTGGAACTCCTCGGCCTCGGTGATCGCGGTCCCGGTCATGCCCGCCAACTTGTCGTAGATGCGGAAGAAGTTCTGGAAGGTGATCGTGGCCAGCGTGATGTTCTCCTGCTGCACCGGGACGCCTTCCTTCGCCTCGATCGCCTGATGGAGCCCGTCCGACCAGCGGCGGCCGGGCATGGTCCGGCCGGTGAACTCGTCGACGATGATGACCTCGCGGTCGCGGACGATGTAATCGCGATCGCGGAGGAACAGCGCATGGGCGCGAAGGGCCTGGTTCACCTGATGCGCCTCGATCGCGTGCTCGAGGTCGTAGATGTTGCCGATCCCCGTCCATTGCTCGATCTTCACCGCGCCCTCGTCCGTGAGCGCAGCGGATTTCGTCTTCTCGTCGATCGTGTAATCGTCCTCGAGGACGAGACGTGGGATCAGCCGCGCGTACGTGTAGTACTTCTCGGTCGGCTCATTCCCCTGGCCGCTGATGATCAGTGGCGTGCGCGCCTCGTCGACGAGAATGGAGTCGACCTCGTCGACGATCGCGTAGTGCAGGCGGCGCTGTACGCAGCGCTCGAGGCTGAGCGCCATGTTGTCGCGCAGATAGTCGAAGCCGAGCTCGTTGTTCGTCGCATATGTGATGTCCGCGGCGTACGCTTCGCGACGAGCGCAGGGGCGCAGATGCTGCAGGCGCGAGTCCGGATGCGTCTCGTCGAGGTACTCGGGGTCGTAGAGGAACGAGCCCAGGTCCGGATTGCTGTCGACGCCGGGAACGATCACGCCGACGGAGATGCCGAGCAGGTGGTACAGGGGGCCGTTCCAGCCGGCATCGCGGCGCGCCAGATAGTCGTTGACCGTCACCAGGTGGCAGCCCCGCCACTCCAGCGCGTTGAGGTAGAGGGACAACGTGGCCACAAGCGTCTTGCCCTCGCCCGTCTTCATCTCGGCGATCTTTCCCTGGTGGAGCACGATGCCGCCGATCAGCTGCACATCGAAGTGGCGCAGCCCGAGCGTGCGTTTCGAGGCCTCGCGCACCACCGCGAACGCCTCGGGGAGCAGTTCGTTGAGGGCTTCCCGTCGCTCGCGCTTGTTCTCCTCCTCCTGTTGGTGAGCGATCTCCGCCTCGACGCTTTCCTCCTCGCCCAACGCAGCCAGGTTGCCGTAGGCGGAGGCGCCGGACTGGCCGCGGCTCAGGTCCGGCGCGGCGACCCCGAGCCGCTCGCGGAATTCGCGAGTCTTGTCGCGGAGCTGGTCGTCGGTGAGCTTGGCGTACTCATCCTCGAGCGCGTTGACACTGTCGACCATCGCCTGGTGGCGCTTGATCTCGCGCTTGATCGGATCGCCGGTGACGGCGGTGACGAGCTTGGAGCCGAAGGGCATATCCGTGATTATCGGGGCGGCCGCGGGGTCGCGGGCGCGGCGCTACTGGCCCGGGGTCGAGCCGGCGGCCACCGAGCCGTCCAGGCCGTCCGCCCCGACGCGGCCTTTGCGGATTGTCACCCGCTCCTTACGGCGCAAAACCTGCCTGTCGACGCGATCGATCACACGATCGATCGCCTCCTGGACGGTGGTGCCGTCGACCCGCGCGGTGAGGCGGACGTGATGGATGTGCACGATCACCTCCGCGGTCGCGGGCGGCAGCCGGTGCGCGTCGTGGTCGATGACCATGGCGATGTCGTGCAGGCTGGCGTGCCGCTCTAGGCGACGCAACTTCTGCTCGGCATACTCGCGAACAGCGCTCGATACCGGGTGCCGTGTCGTGATGCTCACGCGCACGGGCGCTCCCCCGCTCACGCGACACCACGCCGTGGTTCCGGTGTCATGCGCTTTCGATGATACGGCTGCGGAGGGGCTCACAGGACGGCGGCGATGGTCACGACATCGACTCGATGCGCCCCGGCGCGGAGCAGCGCGTCACCCGCCGCCGTCGCGGTCGCCCCGGTGGTCAGCACGTCATCAACGAGCCAGAGCCGGGCCCCGCTCAGGGGCTCGCCGGCCCACGAGAACGCGCCTGCGACGTTGCGCAGGCGGCCTGCTTCGTCCTGGCCCGCCTGGGGCCTCGTCTCCCGGACGCGCTTCAGCCCGTCACCGAGTGGGATCGAGAGGCGCTCGCCGAGAGCGCCGGCGATGACCTCCGCCTGGTTGTAGCCGCGCTGCCCCTGGCGGCGCGCTCCCAGGGGGAGGGGAATCAGCGCGGCCGGATCGGACGCCGCCACGCTGCGAAGGCGCTCGACCGCCGACAGAGCCAGGGCGCCGAGGGCGCGCCGATCGGCGCGGTACTTGCCGCGATGGATCATGAGCCGGACGGGGTCGGCATAGTCATAGGCGGCAAGCCAGACGCCGCCTCGCCATAAGCGGAGGGGCGGACAGGCCAGCGCCCGGAGCGCGGCCGCACAGCCCGGGCAGATGGCCTCGCACGTCACCTGGTCGCACCCTGCGCAGCGGAGCGGCGCGAATGCGTCACCGAGGAGCCACCAAGCGGCGGCGATCCCGCGCCGAACGGACACCCCACGATCGTCTGCCGAGCGGCGATCCGCGACGCGGACGATCCGCGTTCGCGGTGGGCTAGTTCCGCAGGAGCTTGAGCTGACTGCCCTTCTCGACACCCGCGGTCGCCAGCGAGCCCGCGGGCAGCTCGAGCACTGCTTTGGCGCCGAACACGATGCGGCTGACCCGCCACGGGCGCAGCCGGTGATACATCCGCAACACACGGCCCTCGCCGTCGAGGAATGCGATATCGAGTGGGAAGCGCATGAAGAACATATGGATCGAGTTGCACGGCCGGATGCACAAGCCGGATCCGTCGGCGAGCTCGCGGCGGCCCATCAGGCCCATGAATCGGCGCCAGGACGTCTCGGCGACCTCGACGCTCGTTGCAATCTGCACACCGGAGTCGGTCACGAGCTTCCACGTGTACGGCACGTGTCCCATGGTAGGTCGCGCGATTCGCGCGCGAAGCCGCGGCAATGATGCTGTAACGGCAACTCAGCCCAGCTGTTGAAGGTGGCCGGATAATGGTCACATGAGCGCGTCCGGCCTCAACCTCGCGGCGCCGAGCGTTCCGCGCCTGCGGATCGCGTTGTGGGTGATCCTCGCCCTGATCGCCGCAGAGGTGATCACCGGCGTCGTCTCCGGCTCGCTCGCGCTGCTCGGCGACGCCGGCCATCTGCTTACCGACGTCGCGACCCTCGCGCTTGCCTGGTACGGCGTCGCCCGTGCACGGCGCCATGCCACCGCTGGACATACGTTCGGCTTCCATCGCACGGGAACGCTGGTCGCGGTGCTCAACGGCGCACTGCTGATACTCGTCGCCGCGCTGATCGCTGTGGCCGCTGTCCTGCGCCTGCAGAACCCGGTCGCGATCTCTGCGCTGCCCGTGATCGTCGTGGCGGCGGTCGCCGTGGTCATCGACACAGGCCTGGCGCTCGTGCTTCGCGACGCCGGCGCGGAGCTCAGCATTCGCAGCGCGGCGCTGCACGTGATCGCCGACGCATTCACCGCCGCGGGCGTCGTCGTGTCCGGCACCGTCATCCTCGCCACCGGCTGGCGATTCGCTGATCCGATCACGTCACTGGTGATCGCGGCGCTGATCGCACTTGCCGGCATCGGCGTCGTCCGCGAAGCCGCGCACATCCTCGCTGAGGCCACCCCACGCGACCTCGACGCCGACGCCGTGAGCGACGCCATCGTGCAGACGCCCGGGATCGAGGGCGTGCACGACCTCCACATCTGGTCGCTCGACCGCCGCCATCGCGCTCTCAGCGCGCACGTCGCCGTCGCCGACCAGCCGCTCGCCGATATCACGCTCCTGTTGCAACGCCTCGAGACCTCGCTCTGCGAGCGCTTCGGCATCGAGCACGCCACGCTGCAGCCGGAGTGTCCGTCGTGCGTCGATGACGCAGCGCTGTACTGTGACATCGACACCCGGCACACGCTCGTTCACGCGGGCGCGGCGCACGAGCAGCCGTAGCGGGACGATGGGATCTCTCTTGGCGGCACGCGATCGGAGCACCCGCTCCCACATTGACTAGATCACGTTTGCGAAAAGGGGCGCTCCGTCGCTGACATCTCAGCGAGCCCTGCGCACCGACCACGGTCCGGCTCGCTTCCGATGATCACCGCCTGACGAGAGATCCCATTGTCCCGCTACGGCTCACTGCGTGTCACCGCTGGTGAACGTAGCGTTGCGCGGATCTCGGTGCCGACGCCGACAGCGCTGCGCAGATCGAAGCGCCCGCCGGCCAGCTCCGCGCGCTGGCGCATCGAGATCAAGCCCATCGCGTGCGTGCGTCCGAGGCGCGCTTCTGTGGCGGGGACGTCGAAGCCGTCACCGTCGTCCTTGACGAGCAGTGCGAGGCGATCTGCGTGGTAGGAGAGGACCACCTCGACGCGCTCCGGATGCGCATGGCGCGCGGCGTTGTCGAGCGCTTCCTCGATGATCCGGTACGCAACCATCTCCGCGCGCACCGCGAAACGGCGTTCGGCTCCGACCACGAACAGCAGGCCACGGTCGCGCAGCGGCGATTCGGCGAGCAGCGCGCCGACCGCGGAGGTCAGCGTGCGCTCCCCGTATATCGGCCGCCAGCGATTGGCGAGTCGTGCCATGCCGCTCACCGCGTCGCTCGCTGCGGTGTGGCAGCGCATCGCCGCGTCGAGCGCGGTGGCGTCATCGCGGCCGGTGTGCTGCAGCGCCACCTCTGCTTCGAACACGGCTTCCGAGAGACGCTGCACCGGACCGTCAATCAGCGCGTGAGCGGTCGCGTCGTGCTCCTCGTCGACCAGCCGGAAGATGTGCCGCGACGCCTGCGAGAACCGGCATGCACGACCGTCGATCTCGACCTCGCCGCCCTCACTGATCTCCAGCAGCTGCCGTGCGATCTCACGAAGCAGTGACCGTTCCTCGGAGAGTTGCGCGCTGCGACGTCGCAGCGACTGGATCCGCTCTTCTGTGCCGCCGATCTCGCCCGCCAGCTCCAACCCGTCGTGAAGGCAGCGCAGCACAGCGGTCTTCGATTGTCGTGACAGCGACTCGACAACGCTCCGGCGCTGCTCCTCGTGCCGGCGAAGCTGCACGAGCAGATTCGCACGACGCGCCGACTCCTCGACGAGATGCCGTTCCACCTGGCCGAGCACCTGTTCCAGATCGGCTGTTCTCGCGTCGAGGTGAAACCTGATCCCGACGAGCGGAGAGTTGGCGATGCGTACGTCCACCGCCTGCGCAGGTGGGCTGGCGACGTCGGTCAGCGTGTCGATGCGAGCCTCTCCTGCGACTGACGGGATGTGCGCGGCGGCGCGTCGAGTCTACGGTTCCTCGGCCGCGCCGCGTCGCCGGTCCCGGACGGCAAGGCGCAGTCGCAGGAGGTCGTACAGCACTCGCGCCGAATCCTTCAATGGGCTCACACGAGAATCCTCCATATGCGCCCAACGCACCGGCACCTCGGCGACCGTCCACCCCGCTCGCCGCGCCCGGAGCAGGACCTCGGCGTCGAATCCGAAGCGCAGGATCCGCAGCGGGGTGAAGCACCCGACCGCGGCGTCGGCAGTGAAGACCTTGAATCCGCATTGCGTGTCGTGCAGTCCGGGGAGCGCCGTGACGCGCAGCATCCGGTTGTAGACGCGGCCCATCATCTCGCGACGTCCCGGTTGATGCACATCGATGGTGGCGCCAGGCAGCGCGCGCGACGCAATGGCGACGGCGCAGTCTCCGACAAGCCGCTCGCGAAGCCGTGGCAGTTCTTCCAGTGGCGTGCTCAGGTCAGCGTCGCTGAATGCGCGGTGCTCGCCACGCGCACGCAGCATCCCCGCGCGGACCGCTGCACCCTTGCCCATGTTGCGCGCGAGCGGGAGGACGCTCAGCTGTGGCCACGTCGCGGCCGCGTCCGTGGCGAGCTGCACCGTCGCATCGCTGCTGCCGTCATCGACGACGATCACCTCGTACGGCTCGGCGAGCGAGTCGAGGTATTCGCGCGTGCGCACCAGAGTCGGCGGCAGTCGCAACGCCTCGTTGTACGCCGGGATGATGAGGCTCAGCATTCAGCCGACACGATCGCGCCTCGCGAATCTCGCTGCCTCACGGTGCTCGGCAACCCAGAACAATGGGAGGTAGAGCTGACGGCGAAGACGCCTGGGCTGCAGCGCGAGCCGCCAGGCCCACTCCAGGCCGGCGTCGCGCATGGGGCGGGGCGCGCGTCGCACTGTCCCTGCCATGTAGTCGAGCCACCCGCCGACGCCGATGCCTACTGGCGCGCCGATATCCGCGAGATGGGTGCGGAGAAACATCTCCTGGCGACCCTGGCCGAACGCGGCGCACACGACATCCGGGGAGGCGGAACGGAGCCGATCGGCCAGCGCCGCATCGGGATCACCACCGTCGGCGGCCACGATGCGCAGATCCGCCCAGCGCGCGCGGAGGCGCTGCGCAGCCTCGTCGGCGATCCCGGGAGCGGATCCCGCGAGTGCGATGCGGTGTCCTCTGCGCGCCGCTTCCGGCAAGTACTCCTCGAGCAGGTCGACGCCCCCGACTCGCTCCGCCCCGGCAAACCCGCGACGGCGTATGGCACGCACTACGCCGATGCCGTCGGGGACCCGCAGTGCGGCCTCCTCTACGATCTGTGCAAATACGGGATCTCGGCGCGCGAGCATCACCATCTCCGGGTTGAGCGTGATGACCACGCCCGGACCAGCGGCGCGCTGCCCCGCGTGGTGTGCCGTCACCTGGGCGACGATCCACTCGGCCGCCTGCGCCACCGTGAGCACGTCCACGGGAACCCCGAGCACTCGAGCGCGCCGCACAGGTGCAACCACCGCGCCCTCTCCCGATGCCGGCTCAGCGCTGCGCCGGCTTGTTCGCACCATGCTGTCGCACGAAGTCGTTGACCGAGTAGTACGCGTCGATGGACTCGCCCGCGTCACCCCAGAAGCCCTCGACGACGTCGTACTCCATCGTGCCCTGCGACACGTACCAGTTGTTCACGTCGGTGATCTCCAGCTCGCCACGCCCCGATGGATTGAGCGTCGGAATGACATCCCAGACCGAGTCGTCGTAGAAATACACGCCCGTCACCGCGAACCTGCTCGGCGGCTTCCGCGGCTTTTCCACGATTCTGGTCAGCTGGCCCGCGCCGTTGAGCTCGGGGACGCCGAGATGGCGCAGGTGTTTCGGTTCGGCGACGTGGGCAAGGAGGACGCGAGCCCCTCGCTCCTGCTTGACGAAATTGCTCACTGCGGATGCGAATGAATACTCGAGGATGTTGTCAGCCAGCATCACAACGACTCGGTCACGATCCACGAACCGTTCTGCGAGCGCGAGTGCCTCGGCGATTCCACCCGCGCGCTCCTGGTATGCGTAGAAGAGTCGATCGATGCCGTGGGCGTGCCCGTTGCCGAGCAGACGGAAGAACTCGCCGGCGTGGGTGCCGCCGCTGACGAGCATGATGTCGGTGATCCCTGCCGCAACCAGCGCTTCGATCGCGTAGTTGACCATCGGCTTGTCGTAGACGGGGAGCAGGTGCTTGTTGGTGATCCGCGTCAGCGGATGCAGCCGGGTACCGCTCCCGCCGGCGAGGATGACCCCCTTGACCTGCGGTCGCGAGCGCGCCACTAGCGCTTGGTGTACTGAGGAGCCTTGCGCGCCCGCTTGAGACCGTACTTCTTGCGTTCCTTCTCGCGCGAGTCACGCGTCAGCAGCCCCGCGCGCTTCAGCACGCCACGCAGCTCCGGATCGGCCTCGACGAGCGCGCGCGCGATCCCATGGCACACCGCGCCGGCCTGGCCTGCGACGCCACCACCGGCCACCTTGACGGTGATGGAGTAGCGATCCAGCGTCCCGGTGATGCGCAGCGGCTGGGTCACCACCGTCTCGAGGTCGCGCCGGCCGAAGTACTCGCTCGCCGGATGGCCGTTGACGGTCAGGCCACTGTCGCCGTTGAGCAGCCGCACGCGCGCCACCGCCGTCTTGCGCCGGCCGGTGCCGCGGTCGTACTTCTCAGTTGTCGGTGCTGGGCTTGGCAATGATCTCTCCGAGGTCGCCGAATGTTATCGGCTGCGGTCTCTGTGCCTCGTGGCGATGCTCCGGGCCGGCGTAGACGCGAAGGCGCTTGAGCTGGTCGGCGCCGAGCGTGTTGTGCTGCAGCATGCCACGCACCGCGTGCACAATCGGGAACGTCGGATCGATCTCGACCGCCTGCTCGAACGTGCGCTCGCGGCGCCCGCTCGGGTATCCCGAGTAGCGGTCGTAGATCTTGGTCGTGCGCTTGCGCCCGGTCACGCGAATGTCGCGCGCGTTGATGACGACCACGTGCTCGCCCGTGTTGATGTGCTGCGTGAACTGCGGGCGGTGCTTGCCGCGCAGGACGCGGGCGATGTTCGCCGCGAGGCGCCCCAGCGTCTGGCCGCGCGCGTCGACGAGATACCACCGCGCCTCGACGTCGCCCGGCTTCGCCTGATACGTGGTCTGCAGCGTCATGCGGCGACCCCGTTCGCGAGGGACCGGGACCCATCACGTGAGAGGACGTCTCGGAGCCGAGCCGGAACCTGGTCGGAGCGAGGGGCGAGGCGAGAGCCGAGCGGCGGGCCGCCCCCACGACCGCTTTGGGCGGCCCGACCGCGTGCCTCGACACGTGATGGGTCCGGGTCCCACGCGACATCGTCGCCATACGCGACAGACCACTGATGCAGGCCGCGAGCCGGTGCGATGGTCAACCGCGGTGCACGATCGCCCGCGTGGGCGACCAGCTCTACGACGTCTGCCGCGGACATCCGCCCGCGGCCGGCGGAAACCAGCGCGCCCGCGAACGCCCGCATCATGCCGCGCAGGAACGCATCGGCCGTCACCGTGATGACGATAACCATGGGCCTGTCGTCGCCGACAGAGACCCGATCCACCGCGACATCGTGCACGGTGCGCACGGTCGAGCCGCCCGGTCTCGGGGCGCTGCCGAAGGCCGCGAAGTCGTGCGTGCCGCGAAGCGACGCGGCTGCGGTGCGCATCGCGTCGATGTCGAGCGACGATCGCACGGCCCATGCGTGACGGCGGGTGACGGGTCCGCGCGTGTCCCGGTTGACGACGACGTAGCGATACGTGCGAGCGAGGGCGTCGTATCGTGCGTGGAACTCCGCCTCCGCAGGACGCGCGTCGACCACCGCGACATCGTCAGGCAGATGTGCGTTGAGAGCGTCGCGGAATCGCAGTGCATCCCAGTCGCGTTCAAGCGTGCAGCCAACCACCTGGCCGTGCGCATGCGCGCCGGCGTCGGTGCGCCCCGCGGCGGTGAGCGCCGGCTCCTCGCAGGTCACGGCCGCGAGTGCACGTCGCAACTCGCCCTCGACGGTACGCGCCGCGGGCTGGCGCTGCCAGCCGTGGAAGTCGGTACCGTCGTACTCGACGGTCAGACGGTACGTGCTCACGGCTCGCCGACCAGCTCGATGATCGCCATCGGCGCGGCGTCACTGCTGCGCGGGCCGAGCCGGATGATCCGCGTGTACCCGCCGGGGCGCTCGCGAAAGCGCTCCAGGTACGCGCCGAACAGCTTGTTGCTCACGTCGCGGTCGCTCACATAGAGCGCGACACGGCGCCGCGCGTTCACGTCGTCGGGCTTCGCGTCGGTGATCACGCGCTCGACCCACCGGCGCAGCTCCTTCGCCTTTGCCTCTGTGGTCGTGATCCGTCCGTGGCGAAGCAGGTCGGTGACCTGGTTACGTGTCATCGCCTGACGGTGCGCGGCACTGCGGCCGAACTTGCGCCCGGCGATTCGGTGGCGCATCGCTCTCTGTCTCTACCTCGGCGCCGGCTGGAACAGCGTTTCCAGCTCCTCGGGCGTGACGAACTCGCGCTCGACCAGCTTTTCCTTGATCTCGTCGAGCGACTTCTGTCCGAAGTTGCGCAGCTGCAGCAGGTCTTCCTGACGCATCGCCACCAGCTGGCCCACCTTGGTCACATCGTTCGCCTTCAGGCAGTTGAGGGCGCGAACGCTGAGCTCGAGATCCTCGATCGGCACCTCCGAGAGACGGCTGGGCAGGTCGTTACCCCGCGCGGTGCGTTGCTGCGGGGCGGCGAGATTGTCGCCGAAGCGGACGAAGAGGTCGAGGTGCTGCGTGAACAATCCCGCGGCACGGCTCACGGCGTCCACTGGCGCCAGTGTGCCGTCGGTCCACACCTCGACGACCAGCTTGTCCCACTCCGTCTCCTGGCCGACGCGCGTCTTCTCGACCGAGAAGTTCGCCTTGCGCACCGGCGTGAAGATCGCGTCGATGGGGATGACCCCGATCGGCTGGCCTTCCTTCTTGTTGCGCTCGGCGGTGACGTAGCCCTTGCCGGTCTCCACCGTCATGTCCATGCGTAGTTGCGCCTTCGGCCCGTCGAGCGTGGCGATGTGCTGCTGCGGATTGCGTATCTCGACGTCGCTCGATGTTTCGATGTCGGCCGCGGTCACCTCGCGGGGGCCGCGCACATCGAGCGTGATACGCACCGGGTCGAGCGAGTGGGAGACGACGTTGATCTCCTTGATGTTGAGGAGGATCTCCGTCACGTCCTCCTTGACGTGGGGGATGGCGCTGAACTCGTGGGCCACGCCGTCGATGCTCACGGCGGTGATGGCCGCCCCGGGCAGCGACGAGAGCAGAACGCGGCGAAGCGAGTTGCCGAGCGTGACCCCGAACCCGGGCTCGAGCGGCTCGATGTCGAATTTTCCGTAGTCCGCGTTGCTCTCGACCTCGCGGACCGTGGGGGCGGTGATCATCTCGACCATGGTTGTGATGTATGCCTCACTGTTGATCGTCGCGCGTCCGCGACTGCGGAAGGTGGATGCCGGTTCCCGCACCGTCGGGCAGGGAAGTGCGAATGAGGGTCGTGCCGCTCATCGCGAGTAGTACTCAACAATCAGCTGCTCGTCGATCGCCTGTTCCATCTCGTGCCGTTCGGGCAGGCGCACGACGGTCCCGCGCAGCGCGGTCTCGTCGATCGTCAGCCATTCGGGAACGGGCCGGCCCTCGACGAGCTTGCGGGCCGCCTCGATGGGAAGGATCTTGCGACTGCGCTCGCGGACCTCGACGATGTCACCCGGGCGCAGCTCCGCCGACGCCACGTTCACCGTCCTGCCGTTGACGGCGAAATGCCGATGGCTCACCAGCTGACGCGCTTCGCGGCGCGAGGCGGCCAGACCCAGGCGGTAGACGACGTTGTCGAGTCGGCGCTCCAGATGCTGCAGGAGCACCGTGCCGGTGACCCCGCCGCTGCGCTCGGCCTGCTCGAAGTAGCGCCGGAACTGCGCTTCGAGAATCCCGTACAGGCGCCGGGCGCGCTGCTTGGCGCGCAGCTGGATGCCATAGTCGCTCGGCTTGCGGCGCCGAGCCAGGCCGTGCTGGCCGGGAAGCAGCCCGCTCCGCTTGTCGAACGTGCAGTTGGTGATGCACTTCGACCCCTTCAGGTAGAGCTTCACTCCCTCGCGGCGGCAGAGACGGCAGACGGGGCCGGCTTGGTTGGCCATCTGCTAGACGCGCCTCCGCTTCGGCGGCCGGCAGCCGTTGTGGGGAATCGGTGTGATATCCGAGATGGCGGTGACCTCCAGACCGGAGGCCTGCAGGCTGCGGATCGCTGCCTCGCGTCCAGCACCCGGGCCCTTGACGAAGATCTCCACCGTCTTGAGGCCGTGCTCCATCGCCTTGCGCGCGGCGGCCTCGGCTGTCACCTGGGCGGCGAACGGGGTGCTCTTGCGCGAGCCCTTGAATCCCTGCGCACCCGCCGACCCCCATGCGATCACATTGCCCTGTGGGTCGGTGAGGCTGACGATCGTGTTGTTGAACGTCGCGAGCACATGGGCGTGCCCGATCGCGATGTTCTTGCGCTCGCGGCGCCTGGTGCGGACTGCCTTCTTCTTCTTGGCCATACGGGTGCTCGGTTACTTCGCCTTCTTACGGCGCACGCCGACCGTTTTCTTCGGCCCGCGGCGCGTGCGCGCGTTGGTGCGAGTGCGCTGGCCGCGCACCGGCAGCCCGCGACGGTGGCGCAGGCCACGGTAGGTGCCGATCTCGATCAGCCGCTTGATGTTCAGAGCGATCTGGCGGCGGAGGTCTCCCTCGACCCGGCCCTGCAGCTGCTTGGAGATCACGTCGCGCAGCTTCCCGACCTGGGCGTCGTTGAGATCCTTGACCCGGACGTCCGGCGAGATCCCCGCGAGCTGAAGGAGGCGTTTGGACGTGGTCAGGCCGATCCCGAATATATAGGTGAGGGCGATCTCGATTCGCTTGTCACGCGGGATGTCGACGCCGGCGATGCGTGCCATTGCCCCAGCCTCAGCCCTGGCGCTGCTTGTGCTTGGGGTTGTCGCAGATCACGCGGACCGCCCCGTGGCGCTTGATGACTTTGCAGCGGTCACACATTCGCTTGACCGATGCTCGAACCTTCATTGACTCTGTTCACCTCTTCTCACGCGGGCGCAGTGCGGATCGCGTGACATGCTGCGCCCGAAGAGGGCGATGGCCCGCCCAAACGCCGGGCACGCCAGACTGACTGCGCGACAGCTCTTTGAGTATACCTTGCCACCTACTCGCCCCTCGTCATTGCAGGCTCCGGTCTCAGGGTCAGGACCTGGGGGCCGTCGGGGGTCACGGCGACTGTGTGCTCGGCGTACGACGACAGCGCCCCGTCGGCCGTCACCACCGTCCAGCCGTCATCGAGCACGCGCACGTCGGCGCCGCCGGCGTTCACCATCGGCTCGATGGCGAGCACGTACCCGGGCTTGATCTCGTTGCCGGTGCCGGGCTCACCGTAGTTGGGCACCTGGGGCGGCTCGTGCATGTTGCGGCCGATGCCGTGGCCGACGTACTGCCGTACGACCGAGAATCCCTCTCCCTCGACATAGGACTGCACCGCGTGCCCGATGTCGCCGAGGTGGTTGCCCGGATACGCGGCGGTGATGCCGCGTTCGAGCGCCTCGCGCGTCACGTCGATCAACCGCCGCACCTCGGGCGCGGTCTCACCGCAGGCAACGGAGAGGCCGCTGTCGGCCCACCATCCGTCGAGGATCAGCCCACAGTCGAGCGACACGAGGTCGCCGTCGCGGAGCACCCGCTTGCCGGGAATCCCGTGGACCACCTCGTCGTTGACCGACACGCAGAGGGAGTTGGGGAATCCCTGGTAGCCGAGAAAGCCCGGAATGCAGCCATGGTCGCGGATGAACGTATCGGCCTGGCGGTCGAGGTCGAGCGTGGTGATGCCCGGCCTGACCGACGCCGCCAGGCCGGCAAGGCACTCGCCCAGGATCCTGCCCGCCGCCCGCATCCGCTCGATCTCGTCGCTGCGCTTGAGGCGGAAGCTCGCCACCCGCGGGCCGGTCATGACGCACGCTGCGAACGCTGTCGCCGGGTGAGCGCGACGCTGATCCGCTCGGTCACATCGTCCACGCTGCCGACACCGTCGATCGCGGCGATCCGCGTGCCACGCGATCGGTAGTAGTCGAGGACGGGCGCGGTCTCGGCCTGGTACACGACGAGTCGGTGACGGAAGGCGTCATCGGTGTCGTCCGGCCTGCCCTCCTCCGCCGCGCGGCGTCGCATCCGCCGCCAGAGCTCGTCCTCGGGCACCTGCAGCAGCACGACCACGTCGACCGACGAGCCTCGGTGCTCGAGCATCGCGTCGAGCGCTTTGGCCTGCGCGACCGTTCTCGGGAAACCGTCGAGCAGCGCGCCGGAGGCGGCGTCGGGCTCGCTCAATCGCGCCTCGATGATGCGCAGGATCAGGTCGTCGGGCACGAGCGCGCCGCTCGCGATGATCGGCTCCAGTTCGCGGCCGAGCGCGCTTTCCTTGGCGATCTCGGCGCGGAGGATGTCCCCGGTGGCGACGTGCGGGATGCCCAAGCGTGTCGCGACGCGGCTGGCCTGCGTGCCCTTGCCGCTGCCCGGGGGTCCGATGACGACCGCGATCACCGGATGAACCCGCGGTACTGCCGCATCAGCAGCTGAGTCTCGATCTGCTTCATAGTGTCCAGCGCCACGCCGACCACGATGAGGATCGCCGTCCCACCGAGGTAGAGGCTGCTCGGCGACACCTGCGTGATCGCAGAGGTCAGCAGCGGCAAGACCACGGTGATGAGCGCCAGGAAGAGCGCGCCGGCGAGGGTGATGCGCCCCATCACCCTGCCCAGGTACTCCGCCGTACTTCGGCCCGGTCTGATGCCGGGGATGAACGTCGACTGTTTCTTGAGGTTGTCGGCGACGTCGTTGGGGTCGAAGACCACCGCCGTGTAGAAGTATGTGAAGCCGAGCACCAGCATGAAGTAGATGCCGTTGTAGATGAAGTTGATCGCGATCGACGGGCCGGTCGGCTGCCAGTTCTGCTGAATCCACGTCGACGCCTGCTGCAGGACACCGCCGGCGTTGGCGAAGAGGTTGGCGAAGATGGTCGGGAACGTCATGATCGAGATCGCGAAGATGATCGGGATGACGCCCGCCGCATTGACGCGCAGCGGTAAGAAATTGCGCCGTCCTTGCGCGGCCATGCCCGTGCGCGGGTTGAGCAGGCGTTGCGCCGACTGCACGGGGATCTTGCGCTGCGCCTGCTGCACCTCGATGATCCCGGCGGTCACCACGACGGCGATCACCGCCATCACAACCAGTTGCACGACGTGCGTCGACCCGCCGGTCTGCCCGTAGCTGACGAGCGTCCCGGGGAGCCGGCCGATGATGCCGGTGAAGATGATCAGCGACACGCCGTTGCCGACGCCGTACTCGGTGATCAGTTCCCCGAGCCACATCGCGACGATGGTGCTCGCCGTGAGCACGAGGATGATGCTGATCGTCGTCGCGGTGGTGGGGTTGGGGATGATCGCGCCGTGCGGCGTCGCCTGCGGGTTCGTGAACAGCGCCATGAACCCATAGCCCTGCAGCGCGGCCAGCGGGACCGTCAGCCAGCGCGTGTAACGCGTGATCTTCTTGCGTCCCGTCTCTCCTTCCTTGCTCAGCTCCTTGAGACGGGTGGAAACCACCGTCATCAACTGCATGATGATCGTCGCGTTGATGTACGGGTTCAGGCCCTCGGCGACCAACGTGAACCGAGAGAGACCGCCGCCGCTGAACAGGTTGAGCAGGCCGAGCAGCGCGTTGTTGGAGAACAGGTCGCTGAGCGCCTGGGGATTCGCGCCCGGGATGGAGATGCTCGCCAGGATGCGGAAGATGAGCAGCAGCGCGAGCGTGTAGAGGAGCTTCTTGCGCAGCTCCGGGATGCGCAGCGCCTGGGCCAACGCCTGCAGCAGGTTCACTCCGGCGTTTCTGCTCCTGTCTCCTCGTCAGGGACGACCGTGGGCCGAGCCGGTCCCTCGAGCAGCTCCACGGTGCCGCCCGCGGCGACGACTCGTGTGCGCGCCGCCTCCGAGATCCGGTGCACGCGCAACTGCAGCGGGACGCGCAGCCTGCCCGCGGCGAGGACCTTGACCTTGGAATCTGCGCTGGGGACCAGGCCGCGCTCGGCGAGCGTCGCGACATCGACGACGGAGTCGCGCTCGAGCCTGGCGAGCTTGCCGAGGTTGACGACCACGTACTCCTTCCGCCAGCGGTTGTGGAAGCCGCGAAGTTTCGGCAGTCGCTGCGTCAGGGGCATCTGCCCGCCCTCGAACCCCTTGGGCAGCCCGACGCTGGAACGCGAGCCCTGCCCTTTCTGGCCGCGACCGCTCGTCTTTCCCTGTCCGGCCCCGATCCCGCGGCCGACACGCTTGCGCGGGCGCCGGCTGCGTGGCGCCGGCGCCAACTCGTGCAGCTTCACGGCTCTGCCACCGCCGGCGCAGCAGCCGGTTGCGCCGCGGGCTGTTCGCGCGCGGCCGGCGCGTCGGCAGGCACGCCGTCCACGCTCACCAGGTGGCGAACCTTGTGGACCATGCCCCGGATCGCCGGGGTGGCTTCGTGCTCGACCGTCTGGTGCAGCCGGCGCAGGCCGAGCGCGCTGAGCGTTGCCCGCTGGTCGCTGGCAAAGCCGATTGCGCTCTTGCGATACGTGATCCGTACCCTGCTCATGGCACAGCCACGCCGCCAGCCGGGGCAGCCGCACCATTGCCGAGCATCCGCTCCGCGGCGCGTTTGCCGACGATCTGCTCCGGGCTGCGGTTGCGCAGCGCGGCGACCTCGTTGAGCGTCCGAAGGCTGGCCAGCGCGCTGATGGTCGCGCGCACCACGTTGATCGGATTGTCGGTGCCGAGGCTCTTGGTCAGGATGTCGTGGATTCCCGCCGCCTCGACCACCGCGCGCATCGACGAGCCGCTGATGACTCCCGTGCCGGGAACTGCGGGCTTGAGCAACACCTTGGCGGCACCGAGCTTGTAACGCACCTCGTGCGTGATGGTCGTACCGACCATCGGCACCGTGATCATGTGCTTCTTGGCGTCCTCGACCCCTTTGCGAATCGCATCGGGGACCTCGCCGGCCTTGCCCAGGCCGGCGCCGACGCGCCCCTGTCCGTCGCCGACGACGACGAGCGCGCTGAACGAGAAACGCCGTCCTCCTTTCACCACCTTGGCGACGCGATTCAGCGAGACGATCTTCTCCTGCACATCGCTGCCGCGGTCGTCGCGACGGTCCATTCTCATCGACATCTCAGAACTTCAAGCCTCCTTCGCGCGCGGCCTCGGCCAGGGCGCGGACACGACCGTGGTAGAGGTATCCGCCGCGATCGAACACGACGGTCGCGATGCCCGCGTCTCGGGCGCGCTCCGCAATGGTCTTTCCCAGGGCGCCGGCCGCCTCGCGCGTGGCGCTGCCGGCCGAGCCCAGCGAGCGCCGCAGCACCGGCTCGGTGGTGGATGCCGACGCGAGCGTCGTGCCGGCGACGTCGTCGACCAGCTGCACGGTCAGATGGCGCAGGCTGCGGAACACCGCGAGACGGGGCCGCTCGGCTGTGCCCGACACGTGCTTGCGCACGCGCCGGTGCCGGCGGTCACGGTATGCGCGGCGATCGTGTTTGGTGTACATCGTTCACTTGGCCTTGCCGGCCTTGCCGGACTTGCCCGCCTTGCGACGGATGCGCTCCCCACGGTAGAGGACGCCTTTGCCCTTGTACGGCTCGGGTTTGCGAAAGGAGCGGATCTTCGCGGCGACCTGGCCGACGATTTCCTTGTCGGCTCCCGAGACGACGATCTGCGTCGGCGCAGGGACCTCGATCGCGACGCCCTCGGGCGGCGTGTAGCGGATCGGGTGCGAGTAGCCGAGCGTCAGGACGAGGTCCTGGCCCTGCTTGGAGGCGCGGAACCCGACTCCCACCAGGTCGAGCTCCCGAACGAAGCCCTTGCTCACCCCCTCGATCATGTTGGCGACGAGCGTCCGGGTGAGCCCGTGCAGCGCCCGGTGCGGTGAAGCGTCGGACGGGCGGGCGACAGTGATGACGCCCGAATCGACGGTGATGCGCATCTCGCGCGGTAGCGACCGCTCGAGTGTGCCCCGGCTGCCGGTGACGCTCAGATGGTCGCCGTCAAGGGCGACCGTGACGCCGTCGGGCACGGAGATTGGCAGTCTGCCGATTCTGGACATCGCGCTACCACACGTAGGCGACGACTTCGCCGCCAAGACCGGCTCGCTGCGCCGCCTGTCCCGTCATCAACCCGCGAGACGTCGAGATGATGGCGATGCCGAGACCGCCGAGGACGCGCGGGATCTCGGTCTTGCGCGCGTACACGCGCAATCCCGGCCGGCTGATCCGGCGGAGCCCGCTCAGCGGGCGTCCGCGGCCGACCGCCGGTTTCAGCGTGATCGTCAGGAATTGCTCGGGAGGTTCGCCGGCCACCTCAAAGGATTCGATGAAGCCCTCCTCCTCGAGGACACGGGCGATCTCCACCTTCATTCTCGATCCGGGGACCGACACCGTGTGATGGTGCGCCGCGTTCGCGTTGCGCACCCTGGTGAGCATGTCGGCGATGGTGTCACTGATCATATGGTCACCACGAACTCTTCTTGACGCCGGGAATCTGTCCCACGCTGGCCAGGTTTCTGAAGCAGATGCGACACATGCCGAACTTGCGCATGTACGCGCGGGGTCTGCCGCAGATCCCGCAGCGGTGGTGCGCCTGGCTCCGGAATCGCGGTGGGCGCAGCGACTTGACGATCAGCGATTTCTTGGCCACGTGCCCTCTTGCTCCCTCATGAGATCTTCCGGAACGGCATGCCCATCGCGGTCAGCAGCGATCGACCTTCGTCGTCCGTCTTGGCGGTCGTGACGATGCAGACTTCGAGCCCGCGCAGCTTGTCGATCTTGTCGTAGTCGATCTCGGGGAACACCAGCTGCTCGCGAAGCCCGAGTGTGTAATTGCCATGACCATCGAACCCCTTGGGGTCGATGCCGCGGAAGTCGCGGATACGGGGCAGCGCCACGTTGACCAGCTTGTCGAGAAACTCGTACATCCGGCGTCCCCGCAGCGTCACCTTCGCCCCGATCTGCATGCCTTCGCGCAGCTTGAAGGCCGCCACGGACTTGCGCGCCTTGATGACAATCGGCGCCTGCCCGGTGATCGCCTTGAGGTCTGCGACCGCTGCGTCGATCGCGCGGCCGTTGGTGATGGCTTCCCCCAGGCCGATGTTCAGCACGACCTTCTCGAGCCTCGGCACCTGCATCGCGTTGCGGTAGCGGAACTCCTTGACCAGCGCGGGCACGATGTCATCGACGTAGCGGCGTCGCAGGCGGGGCGCTTCCGAGATCGCTGTCGCCATCACGTCTGGTTCCGTTCGTAGCGCTGGCCGCACTTCTTGCAGACGATGTGGCGGACCCCGTTCTCGTCGACGCCGTGGGCGATGCGCGTCGTTTTGTCGCAGCGGTTGCAGACCAGCATCACGTTGCTGTACGCGATGGGGCCGTCGAAGTCGACGATGCCGCCCTGGATGTTTCCCTTGACGCCGGAGCGAGTGTGCCGCTTGAGCAGGTTCACACCGCGAACGGCGATGCGCTGCTGCTCCGGGAGCGTCCGCTCGACCACGCCGCGCTTGCCCTTGTCCTTGCCGGCGATGACCTCCACCGTATCGCCGGCCCGGATGTCCAGCGGGTGCACTCGGCCCCGCCTCCAACCCTCGTGCTCGAGCCGGACACGGAGGCGGCGGAGGGCTTTCGTCCTGGCCGGCATGGTCAGATCACCTCCGGGGCGAGGCTCACGATCTTCATGAAGTTGCGGTCGCGGAGCTCGCGTGCCACCGGTCCGAAGATGCGCGTTCCCCGCGGGTTGTTCTGCGGGTTGATGAGCACGGCTGCGTTCTCGTCGAAGCGGATGTTGCTGCCGTCGGGCCGCTTGAATTCCTTGCTGGTGCGCACGACGACGGCGCGCACCACGTCGCCCTTCTTCACCTGGGCGTTGGGCTGCGCGACCTTCACAGTGCCGACGATGACATCTCCGACCGAGGCGTACTTGCGATAGCTGCCGCCGAGCACCCGGATGCAGAGCAGCTCGCGCGCTCCGCTGTTGTCGGCCACCTTGACGATCGTCTCCTGCTGGATCAAGTCACTTCGCCTTCTCGAGGACCTCGGCGACCCGCCAGCGCTTGCCCTTGGACAGCGGGCGCGTCTCGGTGATGCGTACGCGATCCCCGACACCGCACTCGCCCGCCTCGTCATGAACCTTGAAGCGGCGCGTGTGGCGGACGACCTTCTTGTACAGGCGGTGTGCCTTCATCTCCTGCACCAGGACGACCACGGTCTTCTCCATCTTGGAGCTCACCACGACCCCGTCACGGACCTTGCGCCGGCCGCGCACCGCAACCGCGGACTCGCTCATGTGCGCTCCTCATCAGTCGCGGCCTGGGCAAGCGCCGCTTGCTGGCGCTGAAACTCGATCTGCACCGTCAGCGTGCGCGCCAGCTCGCGCCGGATGTCGCGGATCTGCCGGTGGTTCTCGACCTGCCCGGTTGCCTGCTGAAAGCGCACCTCGAACAGCTTGCGCCGCTGGTCGCGCAGGTGCTGCGCCAGCTCGACGTCGGACATCTGGCGCAGCGCCTTGAGCGAGTCGTACTGCTTGGTCATGGCGTCGCCGCCTCCACCTCGGCACCGGGCTCCTCGCGCACCACGAATCGCGTCTTGATCGGCAGCTTGAACGCCGCCAGGCGCATCGCTTCGCGCGCGATCTCGGGGGTGACACCCGCCATCTCGAAGAGGATGAGTCCAGGTCGCACGACCGCAACCCAGCCCTCGGGCTGCCCCTTGCCGCTGCCCATGCGCGTCTCGGCGGGCTTCTTCGTGTACGGATGGTCCGGGAAGACTCGGATCCAGATCTTGCCGCCGCGCTTCACATGCCGGGTCATCGCGCGGCGCGCCGCTTCGATCTGGCGGTTGGTCATCCAGCACGGCTCGACGGCTTGGAGTCCGTAGCTGCCGAAATTGAGGGCGTTGCCACGCTGCGCCGCACCGCGCATGCGTCCGCGATGGACCTTTCGGTGCTTGGTGCGCTTCGGCATCAGCATGCCTACTCCTCCTCCTCGGGCTCGGCGTCGCCGTCGACGGTGGTCTTCTTCACCGCATTGCGCGCGGGTTTCTTGGCCGGCGCGGGCTTCTTCGCAGCGACCGGCTTGCGGCGCGCGGCGGCTCGTTTCGCCGGAAGCTTCTCAACCTTCTCGCCCAGCGCCGGAACATCGGCGACTGCGACGATCTCCTCGTCGTCGTCGACGTTCTCGTCGGACTCCGCCTGCGCCTCGGGCTCTGCGCCGTCCTCGTCCGCCACCGCGGCAGCGGCGGTCCGGTCCGGCGACTCCTGCTCTTCGGCAGCCGGTATCACCACCGTCCGCTCCACCGGCTCCGGCACCTCCGCCTCCTCGCCGCGCTCGCGGCCGACCGGGATCTGCTCTCCAGTCGCGGTGACGAAGTCGCCGAGGTAGAGCCAGCACTGCACCCCGATGCGGCCGAAGGTCGTCCGCGCCTCGGTGCGGCCGTAGTCGATGTTGGCGCGCAGCGTGTGCAGTGGGACGCGACCGTCGCGATCCCACTCGCGTCGCGACATCTCGGAGCCGCCGAGCCGTCCGCTCACCTGGATCTTGACCCCCTTCGCGCCGGCGCGCATCGAGCGCATCAGCGTCTGCTTGAGCGCGCGACGGAAGGCGATTCGCTTCTCGAGCTGCGAGGCGACGTTCTCCGCAACCAGCGTCGCATCGAGCTCGGGTGTCTTGATCTCGTGGATGGTGACGCGAACCTTCTTGCCGCTGATCCGCTCCAGCTCGTCACGGAGCGCATCGACGGAGGCGCCCTGTTTGCCGATGACGATTCCCGGTTTGGCGGTCTGGATGATCACCGTCAGCTGATTGGCGCTGCGCTCGGTCTCGATGCGCGCGACTCCTGCGTTGCGCAGCCGGCTGCCGATCAGCCGGCGCATCGCGAGGTCCTCGTGCAGCAGCTTCGTGTACTCCTTGTCGGCGTACCAGCGCGCTTCCCAGTTGCGGTACACACCGAGGCGGAATCCGATCGGGTTGACTTTGTGACCCATTACTCGGCCTCTCCGGGTTCCTCGGGTGGTGCGACAGGCGCGCGACGTTTGCGCGCCCGAGCCGTCGCCGGTGCGCTCGGTGAGGCGACGATCGACGTCGGCGTGAGCGCACGAGGCATGCGCACCGCGGTGCGCCGCTTGGTGTGCGGCGCCGGCTCCTCGTCGGTGACATAGGCGCGGAGATGACTGGTGCGTTTGAAGATGCTGCCGACCATGCCACGCGGCTTCGCGCGCCAGCGCTTGATGATCATGGCCCCGTCCACCTCCACCCGGCGCACCACCAGCGAGGACGCGTCGAGATTGTAGTTGTGCTCCGCGTTCGCGGCGGCCGATTTGATGACCTTCGCCACATCACGCGCAGCGGACCGCGGCGTGTAGCGCAGCACGACGAGTGCCTCAGCGACGGGCAGGCCTTCGACCATCCGACTGATCAGCCGCGCCTTGCGCGCGGTGACCCGCACCCATTTGGCGGTGGCGACAACTTCCATCGATCTCGTTTCCCTACTTCAGCGCGGAGCTGCGCTCCGTGTGGTGGCCGTGACCGCGATACCTGCGCGTCGCCGCGAATTCGCCGAGCTTGTGCCCGACCATCGCCTCGGTGATGAACACCGGCACGTGCTTGCGGCCGTCATGCACGGCGATGGTGTGGCCGACCATCTCCGGAAAGATGTCGCTGCGGCGCGACCACGTCTTGATGATCCGCTTCTCCCGCGACGCGTTGAGCTGCTGGACCTTCGCCAGCAGGTAGTCGTCACAGAACGGGCCCTTCTTCAGCGACCGTCCCACGTCACTTCGTCCTGCGGCGCACGATCATGCGATCCGTGCTCTTGTTGTGGCGCGTGCGGTGACCGAGCGCCGGCTTGCCCCACGGGGTCTGGGGATTCCCACCGGCGCCACTTCGTCCCTCACCGCCGCCGTGTGGATGGTCGAACGGATTCATGGTCATACCCCGCACCGTCGGCCGGAAGCCGCGCCAGCGCGTCTTACCCGCCTTGCCGATGTTCTGGTTCTCGTGGTCGACGTTGCCGACCTGCCCGACGGTCGCACGGCAGCGCACGTCGACCAGGCGCACCTCGCCGCTGGGCATGCGCACCTGGGCGTAGGCGCCCTCCTTGGCGAGCAGCTGCGCGGCTGCGCCGGCGCTGCGCACCAGCTGTCCACCGCGCCCCAGCTTCAGCTCGATGTTGTGCAGCGTGGAGCCGAGCGGGATGTTGCTGATCGGCAGGCTGTTGCCCGGCTTGATCTCCACCCCGTCGCCTGACATCACCGTGGCACCGACGGTCAGGCCGAGCGGTGCGAGGATGTAGCGCTTCTCGCCGTCGCGATAATGGATGAGGGCGATGCGCGCACTGCGATTCGGGTCGTACTCGATGGCCGCGACCTTGCCGGGGACCCCGTCCTTGTCGCGCTTGAAATCGATGATCCGGTAGAGCTTCTTGTGACCGCCCCCGCGGTGGCGAACAGTGATGCTGCCGGAGTTGTTGCGGCCGCTGTTCTTTTTCAGGTGCTCGACCAGTCCGCGCTCGGGCGTGCTGCGCGTGATCTCGTCGAAGCTGCTCACCGACATGAAGCGGCGCCCCGGGCTGGTCGGCTTGTACTTCTTGGTCGGCATCAGACGCCCTCGAACAAGCCTTCGATCTTCTGGCCGGCTGCGAGCGTGACGATGGCCTTCTTCCAGCGTGGGCTTTCGCCGCGGACGCGGGTGCGCCCCCGAGAGCGGATTCGCGTCTTGCCGCGCACGCGCACGGTGTTGACGTTCACGATGGTGATCTTCTGTTCCGCGAAGGCCTCCTCGATCGCGCGGCGGATCTCCACCTTGTTGGCGTCGGGGTGGCAGCGGAACACGTACCGTCCCGCCGCCATGGCGGCGTAGGACTTCTCGCTCACCACCGGGCGCAGGACGACCTGATCGAAGCTGCGCACACCGCGGCTCATGCCCACGCCTCCACGACGTGCTCGAGCGCGTCGCGCGTGAACAGCACGGTTTCCGCGATGAGCAGGTCGCGCACCGACACGTTGCCCGCCAGCGTGACCTGCACCTGCGGAATGTTGCGCGCGCTCTTCTCGAGCAGCTCGTTGTGCGATCCGAGCACCAGCAGCACGCGGCCCCGCGAGTCGACGGCGTCGATCAGGCCGGCGATCGTCTTCGTGTGCGGCCGCTCGAACGACAGCTCGCCCAACACCGCGATCTGGCCGTCACGCGCCTTGGCCGTCAGCGCGCTGCGCAGGGCGAGGCGGCGCTGTTTGCGCGGCATCTCGAGACGGTAGCTGCGCGGGTGCGGGCCGAAGACCACGCCCCCACCGGTCCACTGCGGGGCTCGGATCGAACCCTGCCGGGCGCGGCCGGTGCCTTTCTGCCGGTACGGTTTGCGGCCGCCACCCGACACCTGGGCGCGCGTCTTGGTCTGGTGGGTGCCCTGACGCGCGTTGGCCAGCTGGCGGACGACCGCCTGATGCAGCAGCGCGGTGTTCACCTCGACGTCGAACACGGCGGAGGGCAGTTCGACGCTCCCCGTCACCTGACCGGCCTGGTCGACGGTGCGCGCGCTGCTCATCCGGCGGCCTCGAACACCGCGTCGCGGTCGGTGTCGCGCACGAGCACCACGGCGTTCGTATGCCCGGGGACGGCGCCGCGCAGGAGCAGCAGGTTGCGTTCAACGTCGACACGCACCACCTCGAGGTTGCGCACGGTCGCGCGGGACGCGCCGAGATGGCCGGCCATCCGCACGCCGCGAAAGACCCGCGCCGCGTCCGTCGAGCCGATCGATCCCGGCTGCTTGATGTTGTGCGATCCGTGGGTGACCGGACCGCGCTTGAAGTTGTGCCGCTTGTGCTGTCCCGCGAATCCCTTGCCCTTGCTGACCCCGCTGACATCGACGCGCTGTCCGGCGCTGAAGATGTCGACGGAGATCCTGCTGCCGACCACGGCCTCGCCGGCGTCGCGCAACTCCACCAGCGTTGTCTGCGGGGCGAGCCCGGCGCGCTTGAAATGGCCCGCCATCGGCTTGGTGGTCCGCCGCGGCTGCCGCTGTCCGAAGCCGAGCTGCAACGCATCGTAGCCGTCCACCGCGGCGGTCTTGCGCTGCACGACGCGGCAGGTGTCGGCCTGGAGCACGGTCACCGGCTCCACCGTCCCCTGCTCGGTGAACACCTGGGTCATGCCGACTTTCCGGGCGAGCAGTCCGCGGCTCACAGCTTGATCTCGATGTTCACGCCGCTCGGGAGGTTGAGACGCATGAGGGCGTCGACGACCTTGGGGTTCGGGTCGAGGATGTCGAGGATCCGCTTGTGGGTTCGCATCTCGAACTGCTCCCGAGAGTCCTTGTCGATGAACGGCGAACGGATCACCGTGTACTTGGCGATGCTCGTCGGCAGCGGCACCGGCCCGGCCACACGAGTCCCCGTCCTGGTCGCCGTGTCCACGATTTTGGACGCGGCCTGATCCAGGACCCGGTGGTCGTAGGCCTTGAGCCGGATGCGTATTTTCTGTGCCATTAGTTCGTTGAAATAAGGTGACTTAGATCCTGCCGGGCGTAGGCGAATTCATTTCGACGGAGCCCGGCACCGCTTCCACCGCCGAAAAATCGCGGTGACCGGGTGCGGATTTTTCGGCGCTCATTGCTCGCCTCCGCCGACGGGATTCTTCGTCCTCATGGTGTCGCTGCTTATCTCTCTGACTTACTTCGCCAGTTATTTCTCGACTGTTGTGACCGCGCCGGCGCCGACGGTGCGTCCACCCTCGCGGATCGCGAAGCGCGTCGCCTCCTCGACCGCGATCGGCGTGATCAGCTCGATGCCCATCTCCACGTTGTCGCCGGGCATTACCATCTCCTGTCCGTCCGGCAGCGAGATGCTCCCCGTGACGTCGGTGGTGCGGATGTAGAACTGGGGGCGGTAGCCGTTGAAGAACGGCGTGTGCCGGCCGCCCTCCTCCTTGCTCAGCACGTACACCTGCGCCTTGAACCTGGTGTGCGGTGTGATCGTGCCAGGCTTGGCGAGAACCTGACCGCGCTCGACGTCCTCTCGCTTCACGCCGCGGAGCAGGCAGCCGACGTTCATGCCGGCCTCGCCGTTGTCGAGCAGTTTGTGGAACATCTCCACCCCGGTGACCACGCTCTTGGTGGTCTCCTTGATGCCGACGATCTCGACGGCCTCGTTGACCTTGACGATGCCGCGCTCGATGCGCCCGGTGACCACGGTGCCGCGACCCTCGATCGAGAACACGTCCTCGATCGGCATCATGAACGGCTTGTCCACCGGCCGCTGGGGCACAGGGATGTACGTGTCGACCGCTTCCATAAGCTTGAGGATGCCGTCCATCGCGGGCTTGTCCCCCTCCAGCGCCTTGAGCGCGGAGACGCGGACCACGGGAATGTCGTCGCCGGGAAACTCGTATCTGCTGAGCAGCTCGCGCACCTCGAGCTCGACGAGCTCGAGCAGCTCTTCGTCATCGACCTGGTCGACCTTGTTCAGCGCGACCACGATGTATGGCACGCCCACCTGGCGGGCGAGCAGGATGTGCTCGCGCGTCTGAGGCATCGGGCCGTCGGTCGCGGCGACCACGAGGATGGCGCCGTCCATCTGCGCCGCGCCCGTGATCATGTTCTTGATGTAGTCGGCGTGTCCTGGGCAGTCGACGTGCGCGTAGTGACGGTTCTGCGTCTCGTACTCGACGTGCGCCGTGGCGATCGTGATCCCACGCGCCTTCTCCTCGGGCGCATTGTCGATCTGATCGAAGGCGACGAACGTGTTGTCGCCACCCACCGTCTCAGCCAGCGTTTTGGTGATCGCTGCGGTGAGAGTCGTCTTGCCATGGTCGATGTGCCCGATGGTCCCGACGTTCACGTGGGGCTTGGTGCTCGCGTACTTTTTCTTGGCCATCTCCTGCCTCTATATGGACTGTTCTCTTTGCTTGCGTCTACACACGGGCCTTGGCGACGATCTCGTCTGCGAGGCTTGCGGGAAGCTGCTGATAGTGACGGAACTCCATGCTGTAGTTGGCGCGACCCTGCGTCATGCTGCGCAGCTCGGTGGCGTAGCCGAACATCGTCGCCAGGGGAACCTCAGCATGAACCAACTGGGTGGCGCCCCGTCCCTCCATGCCGAGGATGTGGCCGCGACGCCCGACCAGGTCGCCCATGACGTCACCCATGAACTCCTCGGGCATGCCGACGTCGACCCGCATGACGGGCTCGAGCAGCACCGGTTTCGCCTTGCGCATGCCTTCCTTGAAGCCGATCGAGCCTGCGATCGAGAAGGCCTGCTCGCTCGAGTCCACCTCGTGGTACGAGCCGTCGACGAGTGTCACCCTGATGTCCACAACTGGAAATCCGGCGAGCACACCACTGGCAAGGGCGTCCTCGATGCCACGATGGGCGGGCGCGATGTACTCGCGTGGGATTGCACCGCCCACGATCTTGTTGACGAACTCGAATCCCTTGCCGGGATTGGGCTCGAGCTGCAGTTCGACGTGCCCGTACTGGCCTCGCCCACCGGACTGGCGTACGAACCGTCCTGTGCCGTGCGCAGCCTGCGTGATCGTCTCGCGGTAGGCGACCTGCGGCTTGCCGACGTTGGCCTCGACCTTGAACTCGCGCAGCAGGCGGTCGACGATGATCTCGAGGTGCAGCTCACCCATACCCGAGATGACCGTCTGCCCGCTCTCCTCGTCGGTGCGCACTCGGAAGGTCGGATCCTCCTCGGCGAGCTTCTGCAGGGCGAGCCCCATCTTGTCCTGGTCCGCCTTGCTGCGAGGCTCCACGGCAACTGAGATCACCGGCGCGGGGAACGTGATCGACTCCAGGACGATCGGCGCCTTCTCGTCGCACAACGTGTCGCCGGTGGTGGTCTTGCGCAGCCCGATCGCCGCGGCGATGTCACCGGCGCGCACGTCTTCGATCTCCTCGCGGTGGTTGGCGTGCATCTGCAGGATCCGACCCACGCGCTCGCGCTCGCCCTTGCTCGCGTTGTAGACGTAGGAGCCACTCTTGAGGACGCCGCTGTAGACGCGGAAGAACGTCAGCTTGCCGACGAAGGGGTCGGTGGCGATCTTGAAGGCGAGCGCGGCGAATGGCTCGTCGTCGCTGGCCTGGCGCACGGCCGGCTCATCCCCGCGCAGCGGGACGCCGATGATCGCGGGCTTGTCGACCGGCGAGGGCAGAAAGTCGACGACGGCGTCGAGCATCGGCTGCACGCCCTTGTTCTTCAGGGCGGCGCCACAGAGTACGGGCACGATCCGTGTGCTGATCGTTCCCAGGCGGAGTCCCCGGACGATTTCGTCGTGGGTGAGCTCCCCGCCGTCGAGGTACTTGACCATGAGTTCGTCGTCGAACTCGGCGATCGACTCGAGGAGATCGTGGCGCTGCTGGTCCACCTGCTCCTCCAGGGCGGCCGGGATCGCCGCTCGGTTGAGGGTCGTGCCGAGATCGTCCGTGTAGATGATCGCCTCGCGGTTGATCAGGTCGACCATCCCCTTGAAATCCGCCTCCGACCCGATCGGGATCTGAATCGGCACGGGCCGGGCGCCGAGCCGGTCACGGATCGAGTCCACGGCCGCGAAGAAGTTGGCGCCGATCCGATCCATCTTGTTGATGAAGCAGATCCGCGGCACCTCGTAGCGGTCCGCCTGCCGCCAGACCGTCTCCGACTGTGGCTCGACCCCGGCGACCGCGTCGAAGACGGCCACCGCGCCGTCGAGCACACGGAGGCTCCGCTCGACCTCGACGGTGAAGTCCACATGTCCGGGCGTGTCTATGATGTTGATACGGTGGCCGCGCCATTCTGCCGCGGTCGCGGCCGATGTGATCGTGATTCCGCGCTCCTGCTCCTGGACCATCCAGTCCATCGTGGCGGCGCCCTCGTGGACCTCACCCATCTTGTGGATCCGACCCGTGTAGAAGAGGACGCGCTCGGTGGTGGTGGTCTTACCCGCGTCGATGTGAGCCATGATCCCGATGTTGCGGGTCTTTTCGAGCGGGAAAGCGCGGGTCTTGACAGCGACGCTCATCTCAGTACCGGAAGTGGGAGAACGCCTTGTTGGACTCGGCCATCTTGTGCGTGTCGTCCTTGCGCTTGATGGAGGCGCCGACGCCGTTGGCGGCGTCCATGAGCTCGGCGGCGAGCTTGTCGGCCATGCTCTTGCCGCTGCGGGCGCGCGCGTAGCGGATGATCCAGCGCCGGGCCAGCGCCTGGCGGCGGTCGTGCCGGATCTCCACGGGCACCTGATAGGTGGCCCCGCCGACCCGCTTCGGCTTGACCTCGAGGATAGGGGTGACGTTGCGGATCGCCTGGTCGAACACGTCGAGCGGCTCCTTGCGTGAGGAGCGGCGGATCCTCTCGAAGGAGTCGTAGATGATCTGCTCGGCCAGGCTCTTCTTGCCGCGCAGCATCATGCAATTGACGAACTTGGCCACCCCGACGTTGGCGTAGATGGGGTCGGGGAGGATCGTCCGTCGCGTGACGCGCGCGCGCCGAGGCATGTCAGGAGCCCTTCTCGTTCTTGGCGCCGTACTTGCTGCGCCCTTGCTTGCGATTCTTCGCGCCGGCCGTGTCGAGCGTGCCCCTGATGATGTGGTAGCGCACACCGGGCAGGTCGCGAACGCGGCCGCCACGGATGAGCACGACCGAGTGCTCCTGGAGGTTGTGGCCGATACCCGGGATGTACGCGGTGACCTCCACCTTGGTGGTCAGGCGAACGCGGGCCACCTTGCGAAGCGCCGAGTTGGGCTTCTTCGGGGTCGTCGTGTAGACGCGCACGCAGACGCCGCGGCGCTGGGGCGATCCACGGAGGGCCGGCGCCTTGGTCTTGCGTGTCGGGCTGACCCGTCCTTTGCGGACCAGCTGCTGGGTGGTGGGCACGTTGTCTCGCTCGAAAGGGAACAGCGCACTGCCACGAAACAGCGCGCGCGAATACAGGGGACGCTCGTGGCGCGACTGCGAATGCTAACAGCGAGCCAGTTCAGCCGTCAAACGAACGAGTTCGCGATTGGATGCGTCGACGTGGGCCTCACCGGCGGCGGCGGTGCCGTGCGTCAGCCGCCTTGAGCGACGCGAGCGGCTCGAGCTCGTGCTCGACGGTGGCCAGGCCCGCCGCCACCACGGCGTCGACCACCGCGCGCACCGGCTTGTAGGCGGCGCCGGCCTCGTCGAGCGGAACGCGGCCGTCGGTGTTGACCACGATGCCCGCCCGGCGGTAGTCGCGATCCGTCGCGGCCTGGTCCAGCGAGCGCATCGCCGCGGAACGCGAGAGACGTCGTCCCGCCCCATGGTTCACCGAGTAGCCGGCCAGTCCCGCGTTCGCCGCCGGGCGCAGGATGAAGCTCGAGTCGCGGTTCGACCCTGGGATGAGCACGGGGTGCCCGGCCTCTGCCCAGAGGGTGTCCCGCAGCGCCGGGTGCCCGGCCGGGAAGGCGCGTGTCGCACCCTTGCGGTGGACCCAGGCATCGCCGAACTCGGGATGCTGCTCGCGCTGCACGAGGTTGTGGCTGATCTCGTAGAGCAGGCGCAGCTCGGAGCCGAACACGGCTCGGAACACCCTGGCGACCTGGTCCATGATGAGCAGCCGGTTGACGATGGCGAAATTGCCGGCGGCCGCCACCGCGTTGAGGTAGTCGGCACGGTGCGGCGAGTCCGGCGGGAAATACCCCAGGTCGATGTCCGCGACCTCCCCGGGCCGCTCGGCCCGGGCGAGCTCGAAGTAGTTGGTGGCAAGGCCGTGGCCGAATCCGCGGCTTCCGGTGTGCACCAGCACATGAAGGGTCCGCGTCTCGCGGTCGCGCTGCAGCTCGATGAAGTGGTTGCCGCCGCCGAGCGACCCGAGCTGAGGCACGCCGCGCTCGGGGCGCCCCGGTCCGCCCCAGGGGATCTGCCACGAGCCGGCCACGGGAAGCCGGTCGCGCTCGGCGCGCTCTCGGTGGAAGGCCGATCCGTACTTCTCGGCGAAGAACTCGGCCCCGCCCCGCACGATGGACTCGAACGCCGCTCGATCCAGCCGCTGTGACCAGGTCCGGCTCCGTTCCCCGGCGCCCATCGCGACCCTGCGCATCACCTCACGGTTGAACCGCAGCCGGGCGTCCGGGGTCGCCGCCGAATCCGGCACGTCGCTGATCGCCGCGACCATGCCGCAGCTGATGTCGAATCCGACCGGACCCATCGCCACCGCCCCCTCGACGTAGTCCGTGAGCAGGACGCATCCCACCGGCACCCCGTAGCCGACGTGCGCGTCGGGAGTGAGCACCACGAGCTTTGCGCCGGGGAACCGTGTGGCGTTGACGATCTGCGGATAGATCTGGGGCTCCAGCTCGTCGAGCAACTCGGGGCTGAACACCAGACGGACCGGGACGTCGCCGGTGTCTTCGGTGGCGAGCGAAAACCACCCCGGCCCGCCGCGGGCCAGGCGTTCCTTCCAGTCCCTCGCGTTGACAAGCGCCGGCGTGGCCATCGCACCTCAGATGCTATCCTCGCTGCTCGACTGCAGACGAACGCCGCTGCGAGCGCCGAAGACCGCAGGCGCGGATCCATCCGCTCAATTTCCTGCGCAGGTGAATGAAATGACCAGCACGACCGACACCCCCCGGGTGCGAGCCGGGACGCGCAAGCACGAGGCGGTTGCGCGACTGTCGGAGCAATTGTCCCGAGCCACGTCGGCTGTGATCACCGACTATCGGGGCCTGACGGTGAAGCAGCTCGAGGAGCTCCGGCACCGGTTGCGCACCGAAAACGTCGACTACGTAATCGTCAAGAACACGTTGGCGCGCCGCGCCGCTCACGAAGCCGGAGCGGACAACCTCGCCGAATGCTTTCGCGGCCCGGTCGGTCTGGCGCTCGGTTACGCGGACCTCTCGACCCCGGCCCGCATCCTCAACGACTACTGGCGCGTCAACCGCCGGCTGCCGATGGTCGCGGGAGTGGTCGAGGGCACCGTCCTGGACGGGGCAGGGATGCGGACCATCGCCGAGCTCCCCTCACGCGACGTCCTGCTCGGGCAGCTGGCCGGGACGCTGCAGTCCCCGCTGGCCCAGCTTGCCGGAGCTCTCGATTCGATCCTCTCGACCTTCGCAGCGACGCTGGACGCCTACCGCGAGCGGCTGGAGTCACAACCCGCGTGAGACGGCGCATCAATTAAGGAGCACACATGGCAACCAAGACCCTGACCCCCGAGGAGTTCGTCGACGCGCTGCAGACCTGGACCGTGCTCGACGTCGTCAACGCTGTCAAGCTGATGGAGGACAAGCTCGGCATCAAGGCCGCGGCGCCGGTCGCCGCTGTTGCGCCGGGTCCCGGCGCTGCGGCGCCCGAGGCCGTCGAAGAGCAGACGGAGTTCACAGTCAACCTGCTCTCCGCCGGTGACGCCAAGATCAACGTCATCAAGGCGGTGCGCGAGATCACTGGGCTCGGCCTGAAGGAGGCCAAGGACCTCGTCGACGCCGCACCCAAGGCCGTCCGCGAGGCCGTGCCGAAGGCCGAGGCCGACAGCGTGAAGGCCAAGCTCGAGGAAGCGGGGGCAACCGCCGAGGTCAAGTAGCCGCGGGAGCCGCCGGGCTGCGGCTACGGCGTGATCGACATTCGGTCCATCACGATTTCGGCCACCGGCCGCCTGCCGTCGATCTCGACCGACGCGCGGTCTGCGTCAACTCGCCCGGAGCCGAGGGCGAGAAACGTCGCCAGCCCCATCGACAGGGTCGCCACCGCGGGGGCTGCCCCTGAGGGTGTGCCGAGCACCACCGACGGCACCGGACCGCCGGTGAGCTGGATCTCGACCGCCTCCCCGTCGAGCTCGGCGCGCTCCGGCACCACGCGCTGGACACCGCGGGCCATGAACGACACGCACTGATCGGCAGCAGGCCCGGCGAGATGACCCGGCCGCCCTGTTGCCCGGCGCATGTCCTGCTCGTGAAGGAAGCAGTCGAACAGCCGGATCTGCAGGAAGCGGCCCACCGACATGGCGAGCCCCATCACCGCGGAGACCTCCGCGTCAGGCGCCATGGCCGCGACCGCGCGGAGCGCGGGGATCCGGCGCGGCACCACCACTCGAAACTCACCGACGACATCGGCCGCGGGCCTCCCGCGGCGCGCCCAGACGGCGAGCTCCATGTGCCGGCCGAACTCGTCGCGCACCCACGGCGGGTCTCCCACGGACACCGGGGCGTCGGGGACGGGATCGCCGGCCAGCTCGCTTTCCACGCCCACGACGTGCGAGAGGCAGTCAAGAACACTCCAACCAGGGCAACCGCTCGGAGTCGCCCATTCGGCATCCTCGATTTCGCCACACAACGCGTCAATCGACGCCCACGTCTCTATTAGTTGCTCGACCAACCGAGCCGGGTCATGCATTACCTTGGCCAAGCGATCAAGGGCGCACGTTACCGTGCGCGCTGGGGGGCGAAATTTGCTACGATACGGGATTGGTGCCCGCTGCCTTCCGCGCCCGCGCGCATTCCTTTTCGGGGGAACTTTAGCACATGGTCCTTAGTACTTCCAGCCCTTTTTCCCGCCACAGCTACGGTCAGATCGCCGACAAGCTTCAGGTCGGCAATCTGATCCAGACACAGCTGGACTCGTTCGAGTGGTTCAAGCGAGAGGGATTGAGGGAGCTTTTCAGTGAGATCAACCCCATAACCGACTATTCGGGAAAGAACTTCGAGCTTCGCTTTCTGGACTACGAGTTCGGTCCGCCGAAGTACGACGAGGAGGAGTGCCGCCAGCGCGACATCACCTTCTCCGCCCCACTGCGGATCAACACCCGCCTGCACATCAAGACCGGCGAGAACGCCGGCGAGATCAAGGAGGCGGAAGTCTTCATGGGCGACTTCGCGATGATGACCCCCGAGGGGACCTTCATCGTCAACGGCACCGAGCGCGTCGTCGTCTCGCAGCTGGTGCGCTCCCCTGGCGTGTATTTCACCGCCGCCGAAGACCGCACATCGGGACGCATGCTCTATGCGGCGAAGCTGATTCCGAATCGTGGCGCCTGGCTGGAGATCGAGACCTCCAACAAGGACATCCTCACGGTCAAGATCGACCGCAAGCGCAAGGTGCCGGTGACCGCCCTTGTGCGCGCCCTGGGGTACGGGACCAACGAGGACATCCGCGCGTTCTTCGCTGACGTCGACACCGACCCGGAGCATCAGTACATCTCCGCGACTCTTGACAAGGACCCGACCACGACCGTCGAGGAGGCGCTGGTCGAGCTGTACCGCAAGATCCGGCCGGGAGACCCGCCCACTGTGGAGAACGCGCGCAACCTGCTGACGTCGCTGTTCTTCAATGCGCGCCGTTTCGACCTCTCGAAGGTCGGCCGCTTCAAGCTCGACAAGAACCTCGGGATCAGCGAGGAGGAAGCGCGCGAGCGCGCGCTCGACAAGGACCGCCGGGTCCTCGACAACCAGGACTTCGTGTCGATCATCCGCAAGCTGATCCAGCTCAACAACGGACTCGGCGAGCCTGACGACATCGACCACCTCGGCAACCGTCGCGTGCGCGCCGTCGGCGAGCTGTTGCAGAACCAGTTCCGCATGGGACTGATCCGCATGGAGCGAATCATCAAGGAGCGCATGACCATCTGCGACGCGGCGACGGTCACCGCTGCGAGCCTGATCAACGCGCGACCGGTGGTCGCTGCCATCAAGGAGTTCTTCGGCTCCAGCCAGCTCTCGCAGTTCATGGATCAGACCAACCCGCTCGCCGAGCTGACGCACAAGCGCCGGCTGTCGGCGCTCGGCCCCGGCGGGCTGAGCCGCGAACGCGCGGGTTTCGACGTGCGCGACGTGCACCACAGCCACTACGGACGCATCTGCCCGATCGAGACGCCGGAGGGACCGAACATCGGGCTCATCGGTTCCCTGGCCACGTTCGCGCGGGTCAATGAGTTCGGCTTCATCGAGACCCCGTTCCGCCGCGTCCACCGTGAGAAGGACGGCACGCCGGTGGTCAGCGACGACATCGTTTTCCTCTCGGCGGATGAGGAAGACAAGTACAACGTCGCGCAGGCCAACGCGCCCCTCGACGCCAAGGGCCACTTCACGGTCTCCCACGTCGCCTGCCGAAGCCGGCACACCTTCCGCGACCTGCCGGTGACCGAGGTCGACTACATGGACGTCTCGCCGAAGCAGACGGTGAGCGTCGCAACCGCACTCATCCCGTTCCTGGAGCACGACGACGCCAACCGCGCACTGATGGGCTCCAACATGCAGCGCCAGGCGGTGCCGCTGCTGGTCACCGAGTCGCCGATCGTCGGCACGGGGATGGAGTCGC